>Ga0080006_1135782_pt1 | contig 126466 bp, 124 predicted proteins | sample RS3BMetagenome_FD_69209 | JGI IMG/M metagenome (GOLD analysis project Ga0080006, IMG submission 69209) | Ferric oxide microbial mat and aquatic microbial communities from Rainbow Spring, Yellowstone National Park, USA - RS3B (SPADES... ...
GCTCGCCGCCAAGCAAATGCAGCGCTTGCGCAAACTGCTGGTGGGGCGAGATCCGCGACAGCTTCAGTTTGAGTTCGCCCTCTGGACTCGGGCGCTGGTGGCGGAGTTGATCGAGCGCGAATTCGGCGTCAAGCTTTCCCTGGCGACCGTGGGACGGATCCTCCACCAACTGGGGATGTCGCCGCAGCGACCGGTCTAGCGGGCCTGGCAGGCTGATCCTGCTGCAGTCGAGGCCTGGAAGCAGACTACCTATCCTGCCATCGTGGCTGCGGCCAAGAGGCAGGATGCGGCCATCTTCTTCGGTGATGAGGCGTCCGTCCGAACTGACTACCATGCAGGCACTACCTGGGCACCAGTTGGCCAAACTCCGGTGGTTAAGGCGACCGGACAACGCTTGGCGATCAAGATGGTGTCGGCAGTCAGCCCTCGTGGCGAACTCCGCTTCCGAGTCCATGAAGGCACGATGAATGCCAGCCGCTTCATTGAATTCTGCCGCGGGCTGCTGCACGACATCGACCGGCCCGTCTTCCTGGTCGTGGACGGTAGCTCCGTGCACAAGGCGGTCAAAGTGCGAGAGTTCGTTGCCTCTACCCAGGGACGCCTGCAGCTGTTCTTCCTGCCTTCCTACTCACCTCAGCTCAACCCCGACGAGTGGGTCTGGAAGAACGTCAAGCACGACCGCATCGCGCGCAAGGTTCCCCAGTCCAAGGACGAACTCAAAGCGATCGCCCACCATGCCCTGCGCCGCCTTCAACGGCTTCCCGATACCGTCCGTGGGTTCTGCGGCGACCCCCACCTCGCCTACATCGCGGAGGCAGCCGCTTAGTCCGGCAACTCACGATCGGCTTAGTACCACCACCTCCTGGTGGTTGGTTGCAATATCAGGGTCAGAAAGTGCAGAAGTCACTGACTAGACAACAAAACTTAGCGGTTGAGGCAGGACATACACATTGCCACTAACCCAAGCATCTAGGCCGGCGTGGGGCTCACCAAAGTGTCGCATTACACCAGCCAACTCGACAGGAGCTGCTACCCGGGCAGCGCCCAGCGACCCCGGAATCTGCATGCGCGAGGTTGGCTTTAAGTTATACGCGACCATTCTCCTGGCGCCAAATACGACAATATTGGTCGTCCCGGGGAGGGCGGCACTTGGATAGCGCCATAGTTTTGGAAAAGATGCAGCTAGGCGGCCGTAGCGCTCGCCAGCCCGTTGTGTATGGGTAAAATCGTCTTCCACAAGTTGGTTTGCGGTGAGGTCGACAAGATGAGCTGTCGAAAATGTTAGCTCGAACATTTCCGACACATCAACCTTCAGCACCCATAGATGCGCGGACAACGTGGAATACAGAGGGTCACCTGCCTGTAGTCGCCGTCCAAAATGGCGCTCTACCGACCTGATGCGCTCAGCGAGTGCCCCCAAGGGGTGCTCCGCAAAATACTGGGTCGGTCCAGCGCCAGCTGGGTTGAACCTGCCGGCAGGTGACGGCACGCTCCACATTGCATCTGGATGAGCATTGGCACGATACACGACAAGTGCCCTAGGCTCTGGTGAGGCACCGAGAGGAACTGCCGACACGCTACCCGCGGATGCTCGCGATTAACTTCTCGGCCTCTGCGATCCTCTCCTCGTCATCAAGGATATCCACTGCTCGTTGCTTGCCCCAATCCTCCACAGGGCGTTCTAGAAATTGGACGATGCCCCGAGGTGGGTATAGAGACCGTAATTGCGCTGCAAGTCGGACTAGCGCTTGCAGCCGTGCCAGCCTATCGGGATCAGAAGGAGCTCTCCCTTCCTGCCAACGTTGGATCGTGCGCTCGCCGACTCGCAACCAGACAGCAAGACGGTCCACTTTGATCTGCAGGTGCTCCAGTAACCAAGTTGCAAGTTCGCCGGCATCGTCTTGCTGCCAGAGCTCTACACCCTCAGCGCCAGTCTCCACGGTTTGGACAACTGCCAAGAACCCTAAGGCTGCATTATCTCGGCCTTCAGGGCTATCAGGATCTTCAGTATCCAAGATGGCCTTCGATAGTTCACGCACTGGTCCAGCGGCGACACGCAGAAAGTCGGGGTAGGCGCCGCTCGCGGCAAGCTCCGCGAAGCTGTCTTGCAGTTCTCGCGTCATCACACGCATGCGTATCTTTGTTGTCTCGTCCAGCGGTTGTGGGTTGGCCAAGCGAGTGATCACCTCTCGGGCATCCTCTACGAAATTCTTGTCAAGAACATCCAAGCGGGACCTTGCGAACGGGCTGGCCGACTGTGACGCTTTCATGACGGTAGATTACGCCATGACGGTGCCACGTGTCAAGCGGGAGGCCTTCGGTTGACTGAGGGCATGAGTGCTGAGAGCTTGACCGACGCACCCACCTGCGGTAGCGCTTGACCCCATCAGCCACTCCACACAGCCTTGGGTGTTCAGGCGCGGATTGAGTCCCGATCTCATCGTTTCGGACGCCTGAGATCAAAAGGTGTAAAAATGACGAAAGTGGCGTGTAAAGATGCCTCTGGGTCTCGCAGTAATCTCCCGCTTCAAGCGGCCTCGGGAATATCGTAAAACCCTCGAAACGAGGGTCTTGCGAATAATTCGCAAAACGCTTGCGACTTTCGCAAAGCAGACGCCCGGAGAGCAATCTCCGGGCGTTTTGCTGTCTTCTGGACTTCTGGAAGTGAAAATTAGTCTCTGAAGAAACGAAGAACGCGCCTTGCGGCGGCGATCAGGCCGAGCTCAGGGCGCGTCTGATCCAGGAAGCTTGGTCCTGGTCAGCGAAAGGTGTCGGGACGGCCCCTACGGGGCCCGGGAATCCTCGGCCACCGCGGGCTCCTCGAGGAGGGCGGAGCCGGGATCGGTCACCATCGCCACCTGGGAGCTGCGCCGGGGGCGGAGCCGCTGCTTGCGCAACATCGCCGCGGCAGCCTTGGCGGCGTCTTCCTCTCGCTTCAGCCAGAGGTGGAGGTTGTGGGCGCCCCACATGAAGGTCACCAGCAGCGCCACGTTGGGGATGTGCCGGTAGTGGAACTGCCCCTTGGTGAGCCCGATCACGTCCGGGTTCTTCAGTGAGCTGAAGCCCCGCTCCACGTTGGTGCGCTTGGCGTACTTCTCCTCCCACTCGGGAGTGCCCCAGAAGGGGAACTGGAAGATGCTCGGGACGTCCTCCGCATTCAGGGTGGCGGTGTTGATGCAGCACGCCTCGTCGTCGCCGTGTTTGCCATCGCAGACCGGTAGCCCCGGGTCTCGGCGACGCATGGAAACCGGCACCTTGGGACAGCCCAGGGCCTGCTGGCTTGTGCGTCGTAGGACCGGCGAGCTGAGCCGCACCTGAGTCGGGGTCGGCTTGCCGTGTGCCACCAGAGCGTAAATGGACCGTTCCTCGATCGCCTTCCGGTAGGACGCCAACTTCTCGGCTGGAGCGTTGAGGCCGGGCCGCTCCAGCAGCCACAGCCGCTCGGGGAGCGTCGGCAGATACACTCCGCTGGGCAACATGAGACAGCCCCTCCAGGTCGGTAGGGTATGCATCTGCGGCGACTTCAGGTCGTAGATAGGACTCACCTCCTCTCCGCGTACGTCGGCCAGCCACTTCAAGGACTGGCTGTACGCCCGGTCGCCGAGGAGCTCCATGATCGGAAGCCCATGTGCCTTGAGCAACTGCATCAGCCTTACCGAGACGGGCACGTCGTAGGCGTTGGCGCTGAACAGAGCGTGGGCCCGCACATAGCCGGCGTTGTCGGCGGTGTCGCCAATGACGTCGTCACCGAACCCGAAGTAGCGCTTCACCTGCTCCTCGCCGCGTTGCCTGCGCTCCCTCTCGCCAGGAGCATCCAGGTCTCGCGCTCCGACCTTCTTGACCCTATGCCTGGCGTCACGGTCCGCCGCAAGCTCGCCTCGCTTTAGCCTCGCCTGGGAGATTGGGCGGCAGTCAGCCTCAATCTCGGTCGTGTCCGTGGTGTACGCTCCAGGTGTCGGCTGAGGAGCGGTGTCCTCCAAGAGCTGGATCGACAGCGCGATCTGAGTGTCCAGGTCATCGTCTGTTCCGAGCAGCCGGCGAGCCCGGGTCATGCGCCGCTCCCAGAGGCGCTTGGACGCCTCCAGCCTCTTGCCGGTCAGTCCATCCAGCTCACGTGGCCGGTGCTGCCTACCCAGCACCGTCGCTAGGGCATCGAACAGTCGGTACAGCTGCCCCTCACTGGGGGGCTCCAAATCAGGACCGGGATTGTGTTCCGGGCCCATCGGGATCCCGTAGAGCATGTGGAGCTGACCCTGGGTAGCGCGGGCCATCATCTTGGCCAGGTGGGTAATCGTCTTCGGGCCTGGCTCATCCCCGAGACACATGCAACCGACCACCAAGACCCGCGTCGGCAACAAGGGCACGCCCCGTTCTGGCTTGATCGCCTCGTCGAGCTGCTGGAGAAAAGCGAAGGTCCTCAATCCCAGGCGCTGAGTTACCTCGTACAGAAACTTGGCGTCCATCAGTCCGCGACTCCGCGGTCGTCAGAACAGTCCGGCAGCTGGTCAATGCCACCCAGCGCCGCGGCATCGCGATGAGCGTCCGGAAGCACCTCTGGGCAGCGGGCCACCAGATCCTCCAGCCCGTGCATCGACTTGAGGCCGGTGGCTCGCAGGAAGATGTGCAGCTCCGGCCAGTGGCTGAGCTGTTCCAGCACCAATGCTCTCCCTCTTGATGGAGTAACGTCAGATCCAATTCGGCGAGTAACGGATTGGAGGGGCGTGCAGAGCGCTGATCAGGGTGCGGGCGACCCTGGGGTGGTCACCGGCCACGGTGAGCCGGATCCTGGACAACGAGAAGTACGTGGGCCGGTGGGTGTGGAACAAGACCGAGAACCGCCGAGACCCTCGCACCGGTAGGAAGCGCCAGTTCGACAAGCCCGGGTCAGAGTGGATCCTCCAGGAGAACGACGAGCTGCGCATCGTCCCAGACGCCCTCTGGCGGAGGGTCAGGGAGCACCGCCAGCAGGCGCGCAGAGCCTGGCCGGGCGCACCTGCTCGCCGGCGGTTCAGCTCCCAGCAGGGCAGCCGCCAGAAGACCTACCCCACCCACCTGCTATCTGGGTCCATGGTGTGCGGCAGCTGCGGAGCGGTGATTGCCCAGGTCAGCGGCAAGAGCGGCGGCTACTACGGCCGCCTCGCTGCCACCAAGGGAGCCTGCGAAAACCATCTACTGGTTCGGCGCACCCTTGCCGAGAAGGCAATCCTCAACGCTGTCCGCGAGCGCCGTGCCGACGCGGGGGCGATCCGCTACGTCCTGGAGCACGTCGAGTCAGAGGTCAAGAGGATGTACTCCGACGTCCCCGAGACGATCCGGCTCAAGGAGGCCGAGCTGCAAGCCGACGAGCGCCGGCTGGCCAACTTCGTCGAATTCATCGGCGAGGGACGGGGCAGCCGAGCCCTGGCCTCGGCCTTGACCGAGACCGAACGCCGGGTGGAGGAACTCCGGGACGAGGTCGAAGGGCTCTGGCGCAGCCGTGACGCGGTGTTCCAAGCGCCTCCCATCGAGTGGATCGAGGGTCGGCTCGCGAAGCTCCGACCCCTGCTTGAGCAGGCGACCGAACGGTCCGCCCACCTGCTGCGCCAGATCCTGGGAACAATCCACCTGGAGCCCACCAGGGGCGACATCGGTCGTCCATACTACCTGGCCCGGACCTCGATCGACACGCTGGCCCTCTTGGATCCAATGCCCGGAGCCGAGGGCTCGGAGTCCGGTTCGAATTCTTTGCGTTGGTGGACCCGAACGCAAAGAATTCGAACCATTTCGGCGCTAGCGCTCGAGATGCACGTCAGCCAGATTGAGTCGCTGCCTGCCTACCAGCGTATCGCGCCGAGAGCCATTGTCCTCCAACAGCTTGGGCTCAGCGACTCCGCGGTCGGGCAGCTCCTGAGGGTGGCCGACAAGACCGTCCGGAAGTCGATCAAGTGGCACTTGGAACAGCGTCGGCCGAGCCCGAGGTGAATCTGGCCCCCACGGGCCACCTGCCCCGGTCGTCCACTGCAACGCTGCACATCCCGACTGGCCGATCTCCTCGGGCCCCCTATCACGAAGGGCGACCGTTGGTCGTAACTCGGAAGACGAGGTGGTAGACACCCACACCATCGAGTTGCGACCGTGGCGCATGACAGGTGCCATAGGTGGTACCATACGTTAGTGAACAAGACCACCGTTTACCTACCAGAGGACTTGAAGCAGTCCCTCCGGCGGATAGCGGCCGTGTCCGGACGCTCGGAGGCTGAGCTGATCCGCGAAGCGGTCGCCGCCCGGGTCCGTGCCACGGACCACCCCCGACCACGAGGGCAGCTCTTCACGAGTGGGAATTCGTCGCTCGCAGAGCACGCCGCTGAGGCGCTCGCCGGTTTCGGGGAGCGCTGATCACACTTATCTGCGACACTAGCGGGCTCCTCGCGTATTTCGATGCCAGCGACGCATACTGCGCTGAGGTCAGCAGGGTCATCGAAGCCGATTCGGGTCCCTTCATCGTGTCGCCCTACGTTGTGGCTGAGCTCGACTACTTGCTGGCGACGCGCGGAGGCGTACACGCCGAACTGGCTGCCCTGACGGAGTTGTCAGGAGGCGCCTGGGAACTGCCGACCATGGAGGTCGCTGACCTTGGGGAAGCCTGCACGGTGATCGACCGGTACCGAGATCAGGATATTGGAGTCGCAGATGCTTCGGTGGTCATCCTTGCCCACCGGTACCGGACAGATCGTGTGCTCACTTTGGATCGTCGTCATTTTCGTGTGATCCGCTCGACTGCCGGAAAGCCGTTCGTGATCCTGCCTGAAGCACCGTAAAAGGGGAGGGAGACGCGCAATCTCCCGAGTTCGCCTTACCTGGACTACCGCCCATCCTTGTGGTAATCCCGGGCCTCGGAGTCCGGTTCGAATTCGTTGCGTTGGTGGTGCTGCGTAGTCGTTTCTCCAACTCCGATCAGATGCACGACCTGCTCGCGCAGCTACTTCATTACCTCGACCAAGCATGATGCAGCCGATCGGCTATGGCGCCGAACCCGGAGGGGACGGCTCGGAACCCGCGCGCTGTGCTTCAGATAGCTGGTTGGGTTTCGGGGATGTGATGGAGGCGGCGCAGGGGTGAGGTGAGACGCCAGAGGGGTGAGACGGCGGCGGCGACCCAGATGGCGTTGCGGTTGCCGAGCCAGGTGCCCAAGGCGCCGACGATGAGGGCGCCGACGGGCAGGGTGCCCCAGACGATGAAGCGGATGGTGGCGTTGACGCGCCCGGGGGCGGCGACCCGCTCATCGCGTTCGGTGAATCTCCCGGCGCCGCAGTCCCCATCGGCACAGCTCCAGGTCCGCTTACGCCACACCAGACGCACCGGCCGGCCGAAGCACGGGGTGTCGACCGGTAACCTCCCGTCGCCCGTGACTCTCGGCGATCACCCCACAGGCCCCGCAGGCCGTCCGAGCCGGCTCGGGCTCGACCGTCACCACCAGCCACTTGCCGTGCTCGGCGACCGAGACCACGTGCAGCCCCTCCAGGCCGACGAGCAGATCGCAGTACCCCCAGCCGCCGGCGCAGCACGCGCCACGGCAAGAGTCATAGCCTCACCCACGGTCGAGGCCTCCGGAGTCGGTTGCTTGGTCGCTCCGGATCTTGGAGGCGCCGACCGCCTCAGTCGCGGATCACCCCGCCACCCACCCGGCCCTCACCCCCCCCGCAAGTAGGAAGAGCCATACTGGCCTCGATGACGCGATCCCGTTCCGAGCGAAGAAGAATCTGCAGTGCCTGACTCCGACGCCCGCGGTCATACAAGAAGCAGGTTGAACCGTCGCTACTTCGACTGGCTCACCCGAGTTGCAGGTGTAGGCGACGCCCATTGGCAGTTGGTGGCTCAAGCCGCGATCGGAACCGACGCGGCGGTGCTTGAGATCGGCGCAGGCACGGGCAACGTCCTTTTGAAGGTCAAGCGCGCCGGCCCACAGTCGATGGTGACCGGCCTCGACTCCGACCTCGCTTCGTTGGCTGTCGCGGCCCAGAAAGCGGCTGAGGCCGGTTTCCAACTGCAGCTAGACCATGGGGACGCGAGTCACCTTCCCTATCCCGACAACACCTTCGACCGCGTTCTTTCATCGTTTGTCGCCCACCACATCCCCGACGGACAAAGGCCCGCAGCGATGCTGGAAGTGTTTCGCGTCCTGAAGCCGGGGGGCAGTTGCCACTTCCACGACTTCACCCCGGGGCCTGGACATAAGCCCAATAGGTTCCGAGCGGCGGTCGCCAGTAGCCATAGGCACGATCACCACCACGAGGCACCTTCCTCCGATCTACCAATGCTATTGGCGCAGGCCGGGCTCCTTCAACCAGTCCAGATTGGTGAAGGCACCTAGCTGCTCGGGCGCCACGCCTTTTATCGGGCAACCCGATGACGTTCAGTTGAGGTACCCCGAACTATCTGTTGTGGCTTGGCACCGGTCTAGCGAGGTAGAACCCCGCCAGACCGACTTCTAACCATTGAGCATCCGCAAAAATCACACAGGAGTAATTCTAAAAGTGATAACCATATTTTCGAGCTTGACATTTGCCGATGCAAACACACGGTTGCAAGTCGATGCCGATATGGATGAGTGGCTCGCAGCGACCGCGCATGAGCGTGAGGGAGCCAGTATCTACAAATACATGACGGACCCAAGTGCAGACCTGTGGACACGCCAGTTCCGAGGTGAGGAAAATTTACTGGTGCACTCGGGAATGGCGAAACGGCGGCGCGCCTGGGCTCCTGAACTCAGGCCAACAGTTTCACGGGCCGTTCCACAGGACGCTCACGCACCATCACATGAACACCCATGTCCAGACCTCTGAAGTGATCCTACGAAGGCCTACGTTTTTCAGTCCTGGCCGGATGACGAAGACTTCGCCACGTGGTCGCAGCAGCCATCATTTACGAGCTTTTGGAGAAGATCAGGCAAGACGAGTTCTCTACGGACGTGAGCGCGGTCATCTTTGAGGGATGCACCGGCACGCGGGGCGGTCCCCTCTGATTTTCCCGATAGGATCACGGCCGCCTAGATTACGGATCCGGCTTGATCTCGTGAGAGTGGCTACCACCCAGGTCCTGGATCCACGGGCCGTTGATCCGACTTCGGACGGGAGCGCTCTGGCTGAGAGTCTTGAGCTCGACATGAGTGAGGCGGAAGTCCGTACGGACGAAAAGGCTGCTCTGGGCATCCAGATCCGCGGCATCTTCAACGAGCTCCAGCTCCGCGACCTTCGCGAGAAGACCCTTCGCGGCCAGATTGGGCAGAAGCAGCGCGGCTTCTCGGCGGGCGAACGAACCTACGGGTACCGCTCGGGCCCGGTGGGCGCGATGCGCATCGACAAGCGGGGTCACCCCTGCCATGACGGGTACCGGATGGAGATCAACCCGGCCGAGGCGGCGGTGGTGCTGCGGATCTTCCAGCAGTACTCGGAGGGGGCGTCCCTTCCCGGGATCGTGCGCTCCCTCAACGAAGACCGATTGCCAGGGCGCGTCCGGGCGACCCTGGGGTGGTCACTGGCCACGGTGAGCCGGATCCTGGACAACGAGAAGTACGTGGGCCGGTGGGTGTGGAACAAGACCGAGAACCGCCGGGACCCTCGCACCGGTAGGAAGCGCCAGTTCGACAAGGGTTGTTGCAGGGTTCTGCTTCCGGCCTCTGGCGACTTCGGCGCGCCCCTGGCCGGAGTCTTCCCATCTGCGGCTTGTACACGCTGCTACCGGTGTTCTGTACATAATCTGGTTGAAGGACGACCCTGCCCCAGTCCCAGAAGTGCCTGGGCGAGCAGAGCATCTTCTGCGACGAGGCGCCTCGTCACCTGCTCCCGGTATGGCGCATCGAGCCTGCCTACGCCGCCATGCGCGTCTCCCACCAGTCGTACGAGCACAAGCACCGCGACCTGCGGATCCAGTACCTGCTGGCACCCGAGTGCCTGGCGCTGCGCCCGAAGCGGCCCGGAATGGCCTGCCAACAGCTGCGGGCCTCGGCCACAATGCTCATCGAGTGGCTGCGCGTCTTCCAGCGCGCCGGCTGGGGCGACAAGCCCCCCGTGGTCGGCCCAGCCCGGGAGACCGGTGGCGGCAAGATGGTGGAGCGCCTACTGCGGCTGAGGGCGGACCGCCGCGCCGCGGCCCGGGCGCCGACGGGCTCTGATCCACCAGCCGCTCTGGTGCCGCCCGCCGCCTGAACTCGACCACCCGCCCGAAGGGCTCAGTTCGACGCAGCTTCAGATCGGCCGACCGCACGACCGAGCCCGTTTGAACGGCTTCCGGGCCCACCTCTGAGCTCAGAGCCGTGCCCTCCGGCACGTTCAAGCTGGCTACATCCCCCTCGATTGCCCCACAAACGCCGCTTCGAGGCAACCTTGCAACTCTCTTTGCAACAACCCTGGTGGGGTTGTTGCAAGGTCTTGTTGTGGGGCACTCGCGACTTCGGTTTACCCCCTCCTGCACGCACTTCGCGACCGGCTTGTACACGCCGCTACCGGTTTCTTGTACACGCGCGCGGCTGAACTCGGGCTGAGACCAATTGACGTGGCCACGTTGAGGGCATCCTTTGGTTTCGACGTAGCCTCCAGCCGTTGCAACCAAAGGAGACGCGAGTCTTGGCGGCGGGTTCGCGGCGCTGGGGCGGACCTGAGAGCGGACCTGAGAGCGGCGCTGGGGCGGACCTGAGAGCGGCGCTGGGGTGGACCTGAGAGCGGGGCTGAGCTACACTGGAGCCTGTGAAGTACCAGAGACGCCTAGCTGACGGTAGATTGCAGCAACTACTAGCCGACTTCCCCGCCGTGATGATTAATGGGCCTCGGGCCGCCGGCAAGACAACTACCGCGCGCCAAGTCGCCGCCGAGACAGTCAGTCTCGATAGCCCAGCCGATTCGGCTGCTTTTAAAGCCGATCCGGACGACGCCCTCCGAGGAAGAAGGGAGCCCTTGCTCTTAGACGAGTGGCAAGAGGTGCCTGAGGTGCTGGGAGCGGTCCGCAGAGCGGTAGATAGAGACCCTCATCCCGGTCGCTTCATTGTGACCGGCAGTGTTAGGGGCGAGCTGGAGAACCGAGTCTGGCCCGGGACCGGCCGCTTCATTCGCATGAGCATGTACGGCTTGACCGAAGTGGAGATGCAAACGACTCTAGACAAGCAATCTGTAGGGTTCCTTGACAAGGTAGCCTCCTCCGACGTCTCTGCGTTTGCCAGGGGGCAAACCCGGCCGCGGTTAAGGGACTACCTTGAGTTGGCCACACGGGGCGGCTTTCCCGAGGTGGCACTGCGCCCTCTCTCTCAAGCGGCGAGAAGCACCTGGCTCGAAAGTTACATTAGCCAAGTGATAACTAGAGACGCAATTGCCGTAATGCCACGAGGTGATCCCCAAAAGATGCGTGCCTACTTCGAGGCACTGGCACTGCAGACTGCGGGAACACCACTCGACAAGACCCTAATCGATGCCGCCGGTGTAGGTAAGGACGCAGCAGCGGGATATGAGGGATTGTTCGAGAATCTCTTCCTGACTGAACGACTGCCGGGTTGGACCAAGAAGGCGTTTTCGCGTTTTACCGAACTCCCAAAGCGCTATATCGTCGACCCTGCGCTGGCTGCAAATTCGGCACACGTGGGTCTCCAAGGTATTCTTGGCGACTCGGACCTTCTTGGCAGAACGCTCGATACCTTTATTACGGCCCAACTGCGCCCCCTGTGGAGTTTGACCGCAACAAGGGTAAAGCCGTACCACTTGAGGACAAAGGGCGGTAGACAGGAGATCGACCTTCTCCTTGAAACTGAGGACAAGAAGGTTCTGGCCTTCGAATTCAAGGCATCCTCGGCGCCATCAGCTCACGATGCCAGGCACTTGCTTTGGTTGCGAAGTCTCCTGGAGGACCGGTTGGTCGCTGGTGCCGTAATGCATACCGGTCCGGACGTCTTTCGGTTGTCGGATCGGGTTCTTGCGCTGCCCATCAGTACGATTTGGGGCGCCTGAACTCAACTTCAGCACCAACCTTGCAACTCTGCTTGCAACAACCTGGTGGGGTTGTTGCAAGGTTCTGTTTTTGGTCTCGGGCGACTTCGGTACGGCCATGTCCGGGGTCTCCCCATCTAGGGCTTGTACACGCTGCTACCGGTATTCTGTACATGGTCTGGTTGAAGTGCGATCTCGCCCCAGTACCGAAGTTACAAAAACTACAGACAAGACCCCGGAACGTCTCTCGTAGACACCGCACCGGCACGCACAACGATCGAGACCGGGTCCCAGGGTGCCTCAACATCGAGAACGTACTTTCCAGGCGTTAGAAAGAAGCGGAACTCTTGGTTGACCTTCACCTTTTCCTCGGCAATTTGCGCTCCCGGCAGAACGTACTGAAAGCTTCCCGGAGATGACCCCGGCTTAGTCGATAGAGCACCTCTGTAGACCCTCACCGTGCCAGCCACAAACCGAGGATGGACCTTAGGGATAACCCCTCCACAAATGTCGATTCCGCCCACCACCGCCCCATCGCCGACGGGAATAGCTGTCGGAGCCGGAGTTTGCAGCGGTGGAATATGCGGCGCCCTGGGAGGCGTCGGGGTCGCTGCGCAACCACCGGCAAATAACCCCGTCAGCACGATCACTATCCCAGAGACGACAGCCCAAGTGGGTCGACTTCGAAACGGCTTGCGGGAGAAGGTATCGTCGGCAACGGGTTGATCAGAAACCATCATGGCTGCTGCAGTTAAGCATGGACCAGGGTCTAAGTCAAATGGATGTCCCAAGGGGAGCGGGGTCCGGGACCGCACCACCAGCTATCGTCCCGACTCGCTGGGCGCCTCAGCTGAGCTCCCAGTACCCCCGCCGCCCGAGCACCTTCCGGAAGCGCTGGTCACGGGCCAGTGTCTTGAACAGAGTCGAGTAAGCCGATTCCGTGCGCAAGAGCTTGCCGGCGTCCTGAAGGGCTTGGACCAGTTCGCTGGCGCGCATCTCTCCGTTGCGGCGGAGCAATGACTCAATGGCGTCGGCGATGGTGCCCGAGTGCATCTCTGCCTCCAGCGGCTCGCCACCCGCCCGCGCCAACCTGAGGCTGGCCTCGAGGGCGCGGATCCTGCTGGCCAGCTTTCGTCTGGCTTCCTTGGCATCCTCAAGGCTCTTGGCCAGGCGCTGATCCTCCCGGCGTAGGGCTGCCAGTTGTCCTTCGAGCGCGCTCAGCGGATCGGACGGATGGTTAGACCCAGGCATGGAACAGAAGTCTAGACCACTCAGCCCTATACTTGAAGACGACGTGTCAGATAGCGGCATAGTATACTGGTTAGCTCAAACCGGTGCTGAGCAGGAGCCGCCGTGATCTCGTCCCGCCCCAAAGGTCAATCCCCAAGGATGGCGATTCCCGTCTCTCCTCGGACCTGCCCGGGGCATTTGCATCTGTCCGCTCTTTGTGAGATGCTGAAGATAGATGAAGGACCGGCAGCTCAGATCCAAGCCGATCACAGAGGTGACTGGGCTGACGAGCTGATTCCGGATGGGGGGTGCGCCCCCACCCGGCGGCGGGGCCGCTTCATTCCCACGATCGGCCCCGGCTCCCTCTTGGATGGCGTCGCTGATGTCGCCCTGGTGGCCGCTTCCGGCGATCCAGCCCTCGCCGTGGCGATCTCGAAGTCAGCCTGGGACCGAGCCCGCAGGGAACAGGAGCGGACCAACCTGCCATCGGCCGAGGCGGTCCGCCAACGCTTCGGGCTGGCGTGGCCGAGGATTGTAGAGCTCGCTCTGACCGACCGCTCACAGCGAACGAAGCTGCTCGGTCAATGGGATGGATCTCACTTCGCCGGATGGGGGCCGCCGGGTCCGGAAGAGGCGCGCCGGGCGCTGAAAGCCGTCACGATCCGCCTCGGCCACGTGCCCGCCCCTTTCGAGTATGACGAAGGGGCCAGGGTGATAGAGGCGGAATCCCGGCGGCGGCGCACTGGCAGACCGCTGCTCCTGCCACGCAGCGTGTACATCGTAAATGAGTTCAAGTCCTGGCGCGCGGCGCTACAAGCGGCTGACATCGAGCTCATCCCGAGTCCCGCAGGGCCGGAACGCCCACCCACTCTGGTGGACGCCCTGAACCAATTCGTTGAAGAGGTCGGCCTCCTCCCCACCAGCGGCTACTTCCTGGAGTGGTGCCGTCGCAAGGACATCCCGACAGCTAGGCTCGGCGGTGGGTGGGCCGGCGTGGTTGCTGACCTCCGGCGGCAGCGCGCCGCGCGCGGTGCGCCCACACCAGACTGCGCCACCAGCGCCAGCAACCTTCCTCCACTGCCAACTCCAGCGCCCAGAGTTCGCCGGATGACGTGCCGACACTCTCGAGAGGCGATCATAGCGTCGCTGCGCCGGTACGGAGAGTTGCACCTGCCACCTGGGGACATGTCCCGACAGAAGCATTACCTGGCCGCCTGCCGGAAGGACCCGAATTTGATCTGGCCCAGCGGGCTGGCTCGACATGGAAGATTCCACGACCTGTGTTTGGAGGCGGGAATCGAATGACGGCGCTCACCCGGCGGACGGTCCCCGAGCACCTGCCCGAGATCACGCGGTATTCCGACGACTCCGCGCTCGCGTCCCCTCACACCCTGATCGCCATGGTCAAGGGCATGCCTCAGATTCGCGTCGGGCTTCAAACCGTCTGTCACAGGGCCTACGACTGGGGTCCGGACCGGATGCCCGGAGACTGGGCGCTCGCCTATCTGGCCTTCGTTATCTCCCGGATTCCGGACATCGAGCCCTGGTATCAGAGGGTCCGGGCCGATCACTCGCTCTGGACAGCTTGCGACTTCGAGCAGGTCCCGTCGTACCGGCTGGTGCACCTGCGCTTCACGGAGATGGAGGGGATGGCCGACTCCTTCGAGGCGGCTGCGGCCCACCTCATCCAGAAGGCCAGAGCCAAAGATCAGCGCGTGGGCGCCTGGTGGCACCTGGACGCCAGCGAGGCCGAGACCCACGCCGCGCCTCAGCATGACCGCACCTCGTACGACGATTGCCCGACGGCCAAGACCAGCCGTCGCAATCCCCGAATGCAGCGAGTCGGCACCCAAACCGCCAAGGCCACCCGGCAACTTCTGGCGGCGATGCCTGTCGAGGATGTGGCCGCCGCGGTCTCGGTGGAGGGGCTGAGCGTGATCCCGGTCGGGGCCAGCGTCGTTGACCACGAGCGCAAGGGGCGCCGCTTCACCTCGGGTGGCCACTGGTGGTTCACCAGGGATATGGATGCCGGGGTGAGGGCATACTGCCGCGGCGCCAGGACGATCAAGGCGTGGCACGGCTTTCTCCACATGGAGGTGATCGACCACTTCACCCACGCTCCCCTCGCGAGCCGCCTGATTCCGGCCGATCAGCAGGAGCACGCCGCCTACGAGTCCCTCGTGCAGCTGGCCCAGAGGCATCTCGACGCCCTCCCATACTTGGTGGCCGGCGACGCCGGCTACTCGGTGGAGCACGTGTTCAAGTCCAACAGCAACTTGGGGGTGGGATCGGTCTTCCCGTTTCGCCGACACAGCGGCAGCGAGTCGCCGCACCGCCAGCCCACCACCATCTACGACGAGCACGGCATCCCCAGGTGTCGCCGCTGCGGAGGGGAGTCGGATTTCGTCCGGTTCGCGGTGGTCAAGCAAAGGGGACGGCTGTGGTTTCGCTGCCGCCTGCCCCAGTCCCAGAAGTGCCTGGGCGAGCAGAGCATCTTCTGCGACGAGGCGCCTCGTCACCTGCTCCCGGTCTGGCGCATCGAGCCAGCCTACGCGGCCATGCGGGTCTCCCATCAGTCGTACGAGCACAAGCACCGCGACCTGAGGATCCAGTACCTGCTGGCACCCGACTGCCTGGCGCTGCGCCCGAAGCGGCCCGGGATGGCGTGGCAACAGCTTCGGGCCTCCGCGGCCATGCTCATCGAGTGGCTGAGGGTCTTCCAGCGCGGCGGCTGGGGCGACAAGCCAGCCGTGGTCGGCCCAGCCCGGGAGACCAGTGGTGGCAACATGCGGGAGCGCCTGCTCCAGTTCCGCTCAGACCGTCGCTCCGCCGCCAGGGCGCCGACGGGCTCCGACCCACCAAAAGTCCTGGCGCCGCCCGCCGCCTGAACTCGACCACCCGCCCGACGGGAGGAGTTCAACGCAGCTTCAGATAGGCCGGCCGCACAACTGAGCCCGCTTGGACGGCTTCCAGGCTCACCCCTGGACTCAGATCCGCGCCCTCCGGCACGTTGAAGCTGACTTCAGTCGCCCTCAATTGCCCCCAAAACGCCGCTTCGGGACAACCTTGCAACTCTCTTTGCAACAACCCTGGTGGAGGCGCCGGGAATCGAACCCGGGTCCGAGAACGCGTCTCACGAGACCTCTACGTGTGTAGCCCGGAAATTTATCTTACGAACCGACCTCCTCCGGACAGGATGCCGATCCGCCAGACTCGGTTTGTGTCCCTTGCAGCGCCGAGACGCCACTGCGAGGCGAGCCCACTGTATTTACGTCGAGTCCGATCGTCGCAGGCCCCCGACCGGTCGACGCCAAGCCTAGGCCTGGGCTTTCGGCACTACCTCCTGATCAGATCAGGCGGCGTAGGCCAGAGCCGGTTGGCTCGAGTGGTTGGCAGTTAATGCCTTTCCCGGTTTTACGAGCCCGGGGCTCGACACGCCATCTCGCAACCCACGCCCCCGTCGAAGCCACACGCCCCCACGAGGTAGGTCACTCAGTCAATATACCGCAGCGACGCCGAAGCCACGCGTGCCCCGTTCGTGCGTGACCATCATCCATCTCTCCAGGCTCTCGCCAGGCCTCTTTGCATCTCGCGCTGGGCATCCTTCTCCATCAGGGCGGCCCTCTTGTCGTACTCCCTCTTGCCCCGGCAGACTCCAACCCTGACCTTCACGCGATTCGCCGAAAGATGCATGTCGAGCGGGATGAGGGTGATGCCTGGCTGCTTGACCAACCCCGTGAGGTGGGCGATCTCGCGACGGTGGAGCAGCAACCGTCTCGCCCTGCTGGGTTCGTGATTCTGCCGATTCCCAAACTGGTAAGGCTGGATGTGGGCACCCAACAACCAGGCCTGTCCCCTCTCGATGCGAATGTACGCCTCCGCTATCTGTGCACCTCCCTGACGCAGCGAGCGCACCTCGGTACCGTGAAGCTCCAGCCCGGCCTCGTATTCCTCCAGCACGTGATATTCGTGCCAAGCCCGTCGGTTACGGGCGATTAGGGCCTCCTGCTGATCCTTGCTCACAGCGGCAGGACCGGCGGGGAAACCCGGCGCCCATGCAGGAAGGCCAGGGCGCTCATGGGCCTGGAGCCGGGGGGCTGCAACTTCTGAAGCAGATAGGCGCCGGCGCCGGTGGCGATCGCGACCGCATTGTCCCGTATCCCGAGAAGGTCGCCGGGGGCGGCGTCGGCAATGTCTGCCCGTGGCGCCATCACCTCACCGGAGAGCAGCTTCACCGGGGAGCCGCAGAGGTCAGCTCGCGTGCCGGGCCATGGTTGCAGGGCCCGCACCGCTCGGTCGATTGTGATCGCCGGCATCCGCCACGACACCGCGCCGCTGCCCCGGGTCACCTTCGGCGCGTAGGTGGCCAGAGCCTCATCCTGCGAGCGGGGCTCGAGCTCGCCCGCGGTGAACGATTCGAGGGTCCTTAACAAGAGGTCGGCCGCCTTCGAGGCCAGCATTTCGGTCAGGGCCGGGGTGGTCGCGCGCGGGGGCACTCCCGCGCTGACCTGGGCAAGAACCGGGCCCGCATCCAAGCGACGCTCCATCTGGTAGATGCTGACCCCGGTCTCAACATCTCCGGCGAGGATTGCCGAGGCGACCGGGGACGCCCCCCGGTGACGGGGCAGCAGCGAGGGATGCACTCCCCAGGCCCCGTGGTGGAAGAGTGCCAGCACCGAATCCGATAGCAGTTGGCCATAGGCGCACACAATGAGGAGGTCGGCGTCCCCCGCTCCCGCAGCGGTGAGCGCCCGAGCGTCGGCGCGCTCCGGCTGCAGAACGGGCAGCCTCAGGCACTGGGCAAGATCTCGCACCGGTCTTTCTGCGGGTCGACCACGATCCCCCCGCCTCTCCGCGGCGGTGAGGACCCACGCCAGCTCGTGTGGTCCGCCCGCGAGCGCGGTCAGAGACGGAAGCGAAAAGGTGGTGGAACCAGCGAAGGCGATGCGCACCGGAAGATCTCCTGGATTGGAAGTTCAGAGGTAGAGATTATGCTGGGCAGGCGCCAAGAGTCCTCACGCAGGATCTACGTCGACCGTCCAGCCCCTGGCTGTGGGCAGCTGTTCCCGGATACCTTCCAGCTTGAGGCCGCGCAATGACAGCTGCCAGCGGTACAGGGTGCGCAGCTTGGGGATGAACGCCGGACTTGGGCCCAGTATCTCCACCTGGGCGGCGGCCGCCAGGGGGCCCAGGCGTGCCGCCTCGCGCTCGCAGTCAGCGCGCGCGACCTCCTCGGTGGTTGCACTTCTGGTGAGCACCACTATCCTGGTGTAGGGAGGGAAGTGCAGCTGGCGCCTCGCCTCCAGCTCCGGGCCTGCGAACGCCTCATAGTCGTGCGTCATCGCGTGAAGCACCGCGGGGTGCTCAGGCGAGTAGGTCTGCAGGATGACCTGGGCTGGCTCGTCACCTCGGCCAGCTCGTCCCGCCACCTGGGTGAGCAACGAGAATGTGTGCTCCGAGGCCCGAAAGTCAGGAAAGTGAAGCGCGATGTCGGCGTTCACGATCCCCACCAGCCGGACTCCGGGAAGATCCCAACCCTTGGCCACCATCTGGGTCCCAATCAATAGGTCGGCGCGACGCTCTGCGAAGGCCTGGTAGATCTCGCGGTGGGCATCGCGGTGACCGACAGTGTCCCTGTCCATTCTCAGCACCCGGGCCATGGGCCACCTCGATCTGACCTCCGCCTCCACCCTCTCGGTCCCGGCACCCAGGGCTCTGAGGATCTTGCCGTCACACTCAGGGCACCGCTCCGGCAGCCGGATCTGGTGGCCGCAGTAGTGGCAGGTGCACATCAGGTCCGACGCGTGCAGGGTGAGTGACACGGAGCAATTGGGACACCCCAACGCCTCCCCGCAGGTTCGGCAGAGGACGACGCTGGACACCCCCCTACGGTTGAGAAACAGGATCACCTGCCCCCGCGCTGCCAGGGTCGCCGACACCGACTCCGCCAAACGGGTGGAGAAGGGAGACGTGTTGCCCTTTGCCAGCTCCTCGCGCAGGTCCACCACGTGGACCGGAGGCAGAGGCCTGCCTCCGAAACGGCCGGGCAAACGCAGCATGGTGATGCCGGTGCCGTGGACAGCCTGGTGGTAGATCTCCAGGCGGGGCGTGGCGCTCCCCAGGACCACCGGGACGGACAGGATCCGCCCCAGGCGCCTGGCCACCTCGACCGCGTGATATCGAGGGACACGGTCGTACTGCTTGTACGAGGTGGAGTCCTCTTCGTCGACCACTATCAGGCCCACATTGCTCATCGGCGCGAAGATGGCACTGCGGGAGCCGACCACCACATCCACCTTGCCCGATCTGACTCGCCGCCACTCGCGGGCGCGCTCCGCTGGGGTCAGAGCCGAGTGCAGGACCGCCACCCGGTCCGGAAAATGCACCGAAAAACGGGCCACCGTCTGGGGAGTCAGGGATATCTCGGGGATGAGCACGATGGCTCCACGACCCTGACCCAATGCGGTCTTGATGGCCGCCAGATAGACCTCCGTCTTGCCCGATCCGGTCACGCCGAAGAGGAGGAACTCCCCCGGTTGCGACCAGAGCACAGCACTTCGAATCGGATCCAGAGCCGCTTCCTGGGCGGCGCTCAGGACCAGTTCCGGCCCGGATGTCAGGGGGCGCCCGCCGGCGACGTCCTGGTGGCTCCGGCGCACCCTGGGGCGTGCCCCCGGTTTGCCTGTCCGCAGTGAGGGCGGGACCATTGCCCGTATCGCCTCTGGCAGGGGGCTCATATAGTGGGCGGAAATCCAGCGAGCGAGAGAGATCTGGTGTGCCAGAAGAAGTGGATCTGGGGTCTGGATCCTCTCGATCTGCTTGAGGTTCTCGAGCCCGGACTCCTCCACCAGCTCGACCACAAAGGCGAATATCCGCCTACGGCCGAAGGGGACCTGGACCCGCTGACCGAGGCGGATCTGGTCGCCCAGCTCGTCCGGAACCAAGTAGTCGTAGATCTGCCCCGGTGGGCCGGCGGGCAGGTCGGGCACCACCCGCGCCACCCGGGAGGGGATTGGCGTCACGTGGGCCTGGTGCCCCCCTCCTCCGGCGCCAGCAGCTCCTGGGCCAAATCCAGCACCCTGACGGCCACCTCATCCTTTGAGTTCCAGGGAATCTCCACCTCCCTGCCGTCCGCCAAGAGCACCAGCGCTTCCGCGTTCTGGCCCCCCATGGCGGAGTGCTCCCCGGAGACTGGATTGGCGACCAGCATGTCGCAGTTCTTGGCCGCCAACTTCGCCCGACCACGGCGGCCGACGTCTTCGGTCTCAGCCGCGAAGCCGACCACCCGACAGCCTTCCGATCGCCGCCTCAGGACCTCCGCCAGGACGTCGACGGTGGGCACCAGGTCGAGAACCAGGTCGGGAGTGTCGGAGCGGTGGATCTTGGACGCGTATGGCCTCTTCAACCTGAAGTCTGCGACCGCCGCCGCCATCAGCAGCAGCTCGGTTCGGGGCAGACGGTGGAGCACGGCCTCCAGCATCTGCTCCGCTGTTTCCACCCTTTCGACCTCAACTCCAGCCACCCTCGGCAGCAGATCGGCGGTGGTGACCAGGACGACCTCGGCTCCGCGCTCCGCCGCCGCTTCAGCCAGACTCATGCCCATCCTGCCACTGCTGCGATTCCCGAGATACCGCACCGGGTCGATCGGCTCCCTCGTCCCGCCCGAGGTGACCAGGACTCGAATCCCCGCCAGCGGGCCGGGCGGGCACACCAGGGCTGCGGCGGCTGCCAGGATCTCTCCGGCGTCGGCCATCCGCCCGACGCCCTCTCTGCCGGAAGCCAACCGGCCGCTGACCGGCCCCACGAAGTGAACCCCCCTCTGGCGTAGCAGCTCACAGTTGGCTGCCGTCGCGGGGTGGTTCCACATGGCGGTCTCCATGGCTGGGGCCACCAGCACCGGGCCGCGGGCGGCCAGCAGAGTGGACGACACCACGTCGTCGGCCAAACCAGCAGCCATACGGGCCAGGGTGCTCGCCGTGGCCGGAACGACCAGGTGAATATCCGCCCACCCGGAGAGGTCCAGATGGGGCATGCCGGCGCCCTCAAGTTCCTCTCCCGCAACCAGAAGACGTTGGTGGACGGGGTGCCCCGCCAGGGCCTGGAGGCTGAGGGGGGTTACGAATTTGGATGCGGCATCGGTGAGGGCCACCCGTACGTCCGCCCCTTCCCTGCGCAGCTCGGTGATCAGACCGGGCACCTTGACCGCCGCGATACCACCACACACGTGGACGACCACGCGCAGATCGGCGAAGCGAAGATTTCTACCCGACATGGTGCGCTCATTGTGGCAGGACCCGGTCACCTGGTCCCGATCAGCGAGCCCCTGTCCTCACGATTCCGGCAATCTCCCCCGCCGCGCGTTCAACGTCATCGTTCACCACCTGGTGCTGATACCACCCGGCCTCGGCCAGCTCCGCATCCGCGTTCCTGGTCCGCAGCAGGACCTCATCGGTTCCTTCGGTCCGGCGGCTGGTCAGGCGGGCCAGCAGTTCCTCCCGGGAGGGGGGCAGGAGAAAGATGAAGGTGGCGTCCAAAGCCTGCCGGCGCAATTGACTCGCGCCCTGGACATCGATCTTGAGCAGGACACTCCGCCCCCGCTCCAGCATCTCCGCAACCCGGGCACGTGAGGTGCCATAGCGATGGCCGTGGACCACAGCCGTCTCCAGGAATTCACCCCCCTCCTCCATCCTCTGGAACTCCCGGTCGCTCACGAAGGAATACTCGCGGCCGTCCTGCTCTCCCGGCCGGGGCCGCCTGGTCGTGAAGGCAACCGGACGCGCGAGCTCTGGCACCAGGGTCAACAGGCGGCGGATGACCGTATCCTTGCCTACTCCGCTCGGTCCGGAGAGGACGAAGAGCCTGCCTCGGGTCCCACCGGCGCTCACCAGATGGCGCCCGCCGTCTCCTGCCAGGGCCAGACCGCTTCGCCCGCGGCCCCGAGATCGGAGCGCAACTGCCTCAGGTCGGGCGGAAGGGGGCTGCAGAACACCATTTCGGATCCGCTGACCGGATGCCTCAGATGGAGCATCGCGGCATGGAGGGCCGGGCGCGTGGCAACTCCCCCGTGAGCCGAATAGAGGCCATCCCCCACTACCGGTCTTCCGATGTAGGCAAGGTGGACCCGGATCTGATGGGTCCTCCCCGACAGCAGACGCAGACGCAGTGCCGTGTGCTGAGGCAGTCGCTCGATCACATAGAACTCGGTCGCGGCAGACCGCCCCTCGGCGGTGACGGCCATCCTTCGGGGGCGCTTGGGGTCGCGCCCCACGGCGGCGTCGACCCTTCCGCGCTCCTCTATGAAGGCCCCCACCACCATGGCCCAGTATTCTCGCCCCATGGTCCTCTCCCGCAGCTGGAGGGAGAGCGCCTCATGGGCCTCATCGGTGCGCGCGAGGACCAGCAGGCCGCTGGTCCCCTTGTCCAGCCGATGGACGATCCCGGGCCGCTCCGCTCCTCCCCTGGCCGCCCACCTCCCTCCGATCTGCCCAAGGGAGTCGACCAGTGTCGGCCCCTGGTGCCCGGGAGCAGGATGGACAACAACCCCGGCGGGCTTGTCGACCACGACAAGGTGGGGGTCGTCGAAGAGAACTCGCGGCGCCGCCACCTGCTCCAGCCGGTCAGCCTGGGGCCCCGGGGCCACCGTTACAGCCACGTCCCTTGGCACCAGCGCCGACGGCCGCACCGCCAACTCCCCGCCAACCTCGACCAGCCCGCCCAGAATCAGTTGACGGGCATGCGCTCGGCCTCGGCCCAATTCCTGAGCCAGGAAGGAGTCCAGGCGCACGCCCCCATCGCCGCTGCGCAGGCGGACGGCCTCGCGCCCCCTGGCCTCACCCCTCACGTCGGCCCTGGAGCAGAAACCGCAGGACGATAAGAACCATTCCCACGGTGATCCCGCTGTCGGCGACGTTGAACACCGGCCAATGCGGTAGCTGGATGAAGTCCACCACATATCCCTGGGTGAAGCGGTCGATGGCGTTGGAGACCGCCCCCCCCACCACCATCCCCACCGCGGCCTGAACCCACCAGGCCTCCCGCGCCAGCCGCCGCCAATACCACAAGGCGGCCACCACCACCACTGCGGCAACGAGCAAGAACAGCCAGTCCACGTTGGGCAGGATGCTGAAGGCGGCCCCGGTGTTCTCGATGTAATGGATGTGCACCGGCGCCCCCGGCCAGAGCTCCTGGCCGAGAAACAGGGAATGGGTCACCCAGAACTTGGTCAGCCGGTCGAGGGCGAAGACGAGTACGGCGGCGACCAGGGCGCCGATCGGCCAGGCATCCGAGAGCTCGGCGCCGGGGGCGTCCTGGTCAGCTCTCGGCGAAGCTTGCTCAGTCGCGCCGCTGTTCCTTGCAGGGAATGCACTTGGTGGCATACGGCAGAGCCTTGAGCCGCTCGATGTCGATCTCTCTGCCGCAACTCCGGCAGACCCCGTAGTCGCCCCTGGCAAGGCGATCCAGAGCGTCCTGACACTGACGGTACATCTGTTCCAGATTCTCTCGGATCGCTAGCTGGCGCTCATGCTCCTCCATCTCGCCGGCGTGGTCGGTGGGGTGCTCGTGGAAGGGTGCCTGGTCGGCGGCTGGTGCCTCCCCCTTTAGGTGCGCCAGCTCCTGCTCCAGCCGGCTGCGTTCGCTCTCGACCTGATGCCGGATGGCAGCCAGGTCACTCTCGCGCGACGAGGTCGACGTCTCGGTCATGCTCCTACACCTCGATGCTTGGCGATGGGTTCCCGCCGCCAGGCGGCGGGTGAAAGGACTGTGTGCGGGCGGCGCTGGAATTATGGGCCGTCCGGGGTGATGGTGTCATTCTCCGCCGCCGTGGAGCTCAGCGGTACCACCCGCAGCTGAGCGCGCCTTCCCTGGATGGCAATCTCCCGCCATCCCTCCTCACCGCTCGCCACGGGCACAACCTCCAGCTTTGCCAGGAAGCATTGCTTGGTCAGCTGGGCCTCCCCCAGCGAGATCGCCTCGACCAGATCGGGAGCGGTGGTTGCCACTTGCAAATGGGCCGGCATCCCCGGTTTGAGCCCGGTCTGTTTGCGCTGGTTCTGGACCTGCCGGATCAGCTGGCGGAGCAGGCCCTCCCTTCTGAGCTCAGGGCTCAGCTCGAAATCCAGCTCAATGGTCGGCCGGCCCGGCGCGGCGGCGGCATCGCAGGTGACCTCACCCACGTTGATCTCGGCCGCCAGAACGGAGGCGAGCTGGGTCGAGAGGTCCACGCCCCGTACAACCGCCTTGCGCAGAGGCTGTCGGGTGGGAACGCCGGCCAGCTCCCGCATCCCCCTGGCCTCCTCGGCCAGGCGGCGAACGTCGTCCATGCTGCCAATGAGGTCAGGGTCCGACCACTCGGCTTGAGCGACCGGGTAGCGGGCGAGGTGGACAGAGGCAGGGGCGCCATTCACAGGGCCCGCCAGCTCCGCGTAGATGGCGTCGGCCACGAAGGGGGTGAACGGGGCCATCATCAGTGCGATGTCACGCAGGACCCTCCAGAGGGTGCCAAATGCTGCCGACGCCTCGTCGGGCGCACCTCGAAAACGGGGCCTGGAGCAGCGCAGGTACCAGGTGCTGGTGTCGTCCACCAGGTTCTGGATGGCGCGGCAGGCGGCATGGGCGTCGTAGCGATCGAGGTGGTGGTTGACCTCGCCAACGGTCTGCTCCAGGCGGGCCAGAATCCAGCGATCCAGCACATGGTCGGGGTCAGGATTCTCACCTTGGGGGCGCCACCCCTGCAGGTTGGCGTAGGTCACCAGGAAGCTCTGAGCATTCCAGAGCACGTTGATGAATTTCCCCGCACTCTCCCGCACCCGCTCAGCCGATATCCGGTATTCCTGACCCACCGTGACCGTCGTGTAAAACCACCAGCGCAGCCCGTCGGCACCGGTCTTGGCGAGGAGCTCCCAGGGATCGACGACATTGCCCCTCGACTTGGACATCTTGCGACCCTTTTCATCCACCACCAAGCTCGGCACCACCACGTTGCGATAGGCGGCTTGATCGAATAGAAGCACCGACTCCGCCAGCAGGGTGTAGAACCATCCCCGGGTCTGGTCGAGCGCCTCGCAGATGTAGTCCGCAGGGTGCTCTTGCGAGAAGCGCTCCTTGTTCTCGAAGGGATAGTGCCACTGCGCATACGGCATGGCCCCGCTGTCATACCAGCAGTCGATCACCTCTGGCACCCTGCGCATCTGCTCCCCGCAGGAGCATGGGATCAGGATCTCGTCGATGAACGGCTTGTGAGGGTCGAAGTCGCCCGTCACTCCCAGTTCCTTGAAACTCCCCACGCAGCGCTCCCGCCCGCAGCCCTGGCACACCCAGATGGGAAGTGGGGTTCCCCAATATCGGGCGCGAGACAGGTTCCAGTCCTGGAGCGTCTCCAACCAGTTTCCCATGCGCCCGTCCCGGAGATGGGCGGGCACCCAACGCACCTCGGAGTTGTGCAGCAGAAGCGAGTCCTTGACCGCCGTCGTGCGAATGAACCAGGAATCAAGCGCGTAGTAGATGAGCGGCGTCTCGCAGCGCCAGCAGAAGGGGTAGGTGTGCAGGATGCGCTCCTCGTCATACAGCAGTCCCCGCTCCCTCAGGTCGTCTTGTATCACGGGGTCGGCGGCCTTGAAGAACAGTCCGGCGAACCGCTCCACGAAGGGCAGAAAGCGACCGTCGGTGCCAACGGTGTGGGCCACCTCCAACCCCGCCTGCTGGCATAGGCGCAGGTCGTCCTCACCATATACGGCGGACGTGTGGACGATGCCGGTGCCCTCATCGGCCGAGACGAACTCGGCGCCCAGGACCTGCCAGGCCTGGGGCTGGTCGGGGAGATACTCAAAGAGCCGCTGGTAGCGCAGCCCGATCAGTCGGGACCCAGGGAAGCTCTCCTCGATCTGGTAGTCACCCTTGAGAATGGAGATTCGAGAACGGGCCACAACCAACCGCTCGGCCCCCTGCCGCACCCGTACGTATTCAATCTCCGGCCCCACCGCGAGAGCGAGGTTGCCGGGCAGGGTCCAGGGCGTCGTCGTCCAGGCGAGCAGGCTGGTGTCGGGGTCATCGACCAGGCGAAAGCGGACCGTGACCGCGGGGTCGGGAGTGTCGTCGCGGTAGGCGCCCGGCTGGCCCAGTTCATGGCTGCTGAGCGAGGTCTGGCAGCGGGGACAGTACGGAGCCACGCGGTAGCCGCGATACAACCAGCCCCGGTCAAAGATCTCCTTCAGGCTCCACCAGACCGACTCGATGTAACTGGCGTCGTAGGTCCTGTAGGCTCGCTCCATGTCGAGCCAGAACCCGATCCTGGAGGTGAGGCGCTCCCACTCGTCGATGTACTCCATGACGCTGGCACGGCAAAGCCTGTTGAACTCCTCGACGCCAAACTCCTCGATCTCGGCCTTGGAGCGGAGCTTGAGACCGCGCTCCACCTCGAGCTCGACCGGCAGCCCGTGAGTGTCCCACCCCCCGCGGCGCTCCACCCTTCGGCCCAGCATCTGCTGGTACCGCAGGAAGCAGTCCTTGAACGAACGCGCCAGGACGTGATGGACGCCGGGCATTCCGTTGGCGGTCGGGGGCCCCTCGTAGAAGACGAAGGGCACGCCGTCCCGGTTCTGCTCCAGGCTCTTCCGGAAGACCCCATCTCTCTCCCACCGCCCGAGGATCTCCTCCTCCAGCTGGGGCAGGTTCAGATGCTGGGGAAGTGGATCAAAAACTGCCATGGGGGCGTGCCACCATCTCCTGTTGATATCTGTTGGCAACTGCCTGGAGCTGGCTCACCCAAGGCGGGTGCGCTCCTCCAGCCACCAAAGTATGCAGGAGTCAGCCGGGGCGCGCGACGGCCCGGCGGGACCGGGCAGGGGGTGGTTACGATGGCCAGTGGTTGGGCCTTGGGCCCAGGCGCCACAGAATTCCAAGGGGAGTGAGGTAGATGCCTTGACCGGGGAAGAGTCCACGGTCCCCAGCTTCGGGCCGGAGATCGAGCTGTACTTTGAGGATTTTCAGGAGGGGCAGCACTTCGACCTGGGGTCCACCACGATCCTGGAACAGGAGATCCTCGACTTCGCGCGCCGCTACGACCCGCAGCCATTCCACGTCAGCGTCGACTCCGCCCGCGGGACCATCTTCGGCGGTCTCATCGCCAGCGGCTGGCAGACGGCCAGCATCTGGATGCGGCTCTACTGCGACGCCCTGCTCCTGCGCTCGGCCAGCCTGGGGTCGCCCGGGGTGGAGGCGCTGCGCTGGGTGGCGCCGGTCAGGCCGGGCGACCTGCTGGTGGCATCCGTGGATGTGACCTCAACCTCCCCCTCGACCCACCATCCCTTGCGGGGATCGGTCGTGCTCCAAGGAGAGCTGCGGGGCGGGGACGGTGGCCTGAAGATGCGACTGACGGCGTGGGGGCATTTCGCCAGGCGCCACCGCTAGCTCGGGCCGCGCGAGAGTTACTCCGGCCGGCCCTGGCCGCCAGCGGTCGCACCTCCATCCCCCACGGTAACGGCCCCGCTACCCCTGAAGGAGGGCCGGTGGCCGGACCGCGCCCGTTCCGGCGGGGCGGCCGGGCCCGGAGCCCGACCGCCCTCGGGCGCTGATCAGCCCAACGAGTAGAGCTGGGGATAGATCTCGTCGAACACCCCCTGGGGCAGCAGACCCTTGAGGTTGCTCTTGTACATGGTGAGCTGATACGGGGTGTCGGGCATCCACACGACCGGCAGCTGCTGCACCAGGTAGTCCTGGTACCTGAAGAGAGCCGCCACCTCCGCCGCCTCGGTGGGCTCGGTGTGGGTCGCCGTGATGTTGGCGTCATTGGTGGGGTTGGAATAGTCACCGGGATTGTTGCCTGAGTAGAAGACCGAGCCGCCGGTCGGCAGCACATCGGGGTAATAGGTCCAGCCGCCACCCCAGTCCGCCAGTTCCCAGCTCTTGCAGGGAGAGGTGAACGTGCAGCCGTTGAAGGCGGTTGAGATCACCTGGCTGAAGGGCGCCGAGTTCAGGGTGAGTCCAATTCCCGCGACCTTCTTCAGGGTGGATTGCAGGGCTTCCATTTCGTTGGTGAGGGGGGTGCTGCCGCTGGCGTAGATCATGGTCAGCGAGAGGCTCTGCCCGACCGCGATCCCCGCTCCGCAGTCGCCCGCCGCGCTGCCGGCCTTGGCGCACACCGTGGTGCCGCCGGCCTTGACGGTCCAGCCGTTATCGCGCAGAAGGCTGACCGCCTTGGTCGCGTCGTAGGGGTAGTACTGCTTGCCACTCTCGAGCTGGCTCTCATCCGGGTTGTGCGCTGGATATTCCGGCACCGGACCGCTGTTGACTCTGCCGATTCCGCTCTCGAAATCGCTGATGTACTGCGGCTGGTTGACCAGAGACTGGAACGCCTGGCGGAAGTAGAGCTGCTTGAAGATTGGTCCGACCGTCGGATTGGTGAAGTTGTAGGGCGCGTAAACCGTGGAGAACGAATACCAGGGAGCGTAGGAATAGCCCTCGGTCTTCTCCAGGGAGTTGCGCTGGGCAAGGTCCTGGGCCGGGATGTAGCCGCTGGTCAGGCTCCCGTTGTGCAAATCATTGAACTCCGCCGAATCGCTGGTGAAGGGCAGCCCTTCGAAGGCTGCGATGGTCGGCTTGGTGGGCCCGGAATAGCCCTTGTTGGGCACCATCTTGAAGAATCCGCTGCTGGTGAACTGGGTCAAGCGGAAGGGTCCGTCGACGACCTGCCAGAGGGGGTTGCTGGCGTAGGTCGTGAGTTGTTGGGACTGCAGGTTCAGAAACTGCGCCACCCCGAGAGCACCGCTGCTCGCGGTGCCCGGGTCGCCGGGCACATATTGGACGGGGCTGGTTCCCGCGACCGCAACTCTGCCGGCAGCGGAGGTGTCGTAGCCGCTCACCGCTCCAGCACTGGACAGCTTGTCCCAGGACGCCTGCGGAATGGGGTAGATCTGGCTCAGCTCGTTGTAGGTGAACCAGGTGGGATTGTAGGATCCGTTGAGCTTGAACTGCAGCGAGTAGGTGCCCGTCGCCTGGTAACTCACGAGGTTGACCGGGAACGCCCCGGGCACTGCACCACCCCAGCCTGGCCCAGGTGAGCTGGTGCTGCCGACCGTCGGACTCTTGGGATCGGTCACTGCGCTCAGCAGGTTCATCCAGAAGATCACATCCCGCGACGTTATGGGGGTGCCGTTCGACCACTGCCAATGCTTGAGGGTGATGCTGATCGTGGTGTTGTTGTTCGAAAACACCGGGGGATCGGCGATGCTGAGCGACTTGTTCAACACCGGCTCCCCATTCTGGCCGTACCAGTAGAGGGGCAGCTACATCATCTGCATGAACTGGTTGGTGTTGTTGACGCTGAAATAGGTGGACGACTCCATCGGCAGGATGTAGTTGGGAGGCGCGTTGGGTGCCTCCGCGAATGTGACCGTGCCCCCCGACGCAGGTTGGCTGGCGGCGCTACCGCCGCAGGCTGCCAGCAGCACCGCGGACGCCAGTGACCGGGTTGCCACGCCGACCCATCCCGAGCTGCTGGGGCGCCCCCAGTTCCTGACCAGACGATCGAAGACGCTTCTCATTCTCAACTCCCCGCTGGCGCCAGGCCTCCCCACCGCGTGGGTCCCGGGATCCCTACATCTTGCCGGCCACGCTGAGACGCGCTGGCCAGAGTGAAGCCAGCGCCGAGCCTGAGGCGGCCGATGCTGGGCACTGCGATTCCGCATAGCAGTGGGGCGCGAGAGGCGGCCCCCGCTAGTTCAGCACGCCGACCACCATGGGCGGCGCTGGGTCCCAACCCGGGGCCGTCGGGCGCAGCTCCGGGTTGGGACCCGCCCCTATTGGTCAGCGCTGATCGCGGAGAAAGGCGGGAATGTCTATGTCGTCGAAGGCAGGGCTATCCTCGCGCACCACCGGCCGGCGCACCACGTCCGGAAGCGGCTCCTGCAACTCCTGCGGCCTGGTGGCCCGATACTTCTCCGCCAGCTCCCGGTTTACCTGGGGACCCGTGCTGAATCCGGTCGCAATCACCGTGATCTTGACGTCCCCGCCCATCCTGTCGTCCAGCACGGCTCCGAAGATGATGTTGGCGTTGGCGTCGGCGTTCTGCCGGATCATGTCGCAGGCCTCAGTCACCTCGTGAAGGGTCAGGTCCGGGCTGGCCGTGATGTTGAGCAGGATCCCCTTGGCGCCGGATATGGACGTCTCCAGCAGCTGGCTCGCCACCGCATCCCGAGCCGCGTCCTGGGCGCGGTTGTCCCCGCTGCCGTAGCCGATCCCCATCAGGGCCGCGCCCTGGCCGGACATGATCGCCTTGACGTCGGCGAAGTCGAGGTTGATCAGGCCGGGATAGACAATCAGGTCCGAGATTCCCTGCACCCCCTGACGCAGCACATCGTCCGCCTTGCGGAAGGCGTCAACCATGGTGGTGCGCCGATCCGTCACCGCGATTAGACGGTCGTTCGGGATGGTGATCAGGGTGTCGACCCGGCCGGACAGCTGCTCCACCCCGCGCTCGGCCCCGTCCGCCCGGCGGCGGCCCTCGAAACTGAAGGGTTTGGTGACCACCCCGATGGTGAGGGCCCCGCTGGAGCGCGCGATCTCAGCGATGATGGGCGCCGCCCCCGTGCCGGTGCCACCGCCCATGCCCGCTGTCACGAAGACCATGTCGGAGTCATGGAGAATGGTGGCCAGCTCGTCGCGCGACTCCTCGGCCGCGTTCTCGCCCACCTCCGGGTCCCCCCCCGCCCCCAGGCCCCTGGTCACCTTGCGCCCGATGTGGACCTTGGTCGGCGCCTCGGAGGCGTCCAGAGCCTGCCGATCGGTGTTGACCGCGATGAAATCAACCCCGCGCAGCTTGGCCCGGATCATGCGGTTCACGGCGTTGCTGCCCCCCCCGCCCACTCCGATCACTTTGATCCTGGCGTTTCCCTGGGTGGTGCGGTCAAGGTCGTCTTGCGGCATCGTGGCCTCCTTCAGAACAGCTCGTGGAGCCAGCGGTTGAGCCGGCCCTGGCTGCGCGTGGTTCTTGGGTTGCTGCGTTCGCGAACGGTGGTCGAGCGCTGACCCCAGCGCAGCAGTCCGGCGACAACGGCATGCTCAGGCATGCCCACCTGGTCTGCGAGCCCCCCGAATCCCTCGGGGACCGCCACTCGCACGGGTATCTCAAGTATGTGGTGGATGGCTGCGGGGAAGCCACGCAGCCGAGCACAGCCGCCTGTCAACACGACCTTCTGCACCCCCCCCTCCTGTTCCAGCGCCTCGCCGATGAGGCGCGCCATCTCACGAGCCCTCGGCTCGATCACCTCCGCCAGCCAGCGTCGCGGCACCTCCTCGCGGCCCACTCCGGCGATGCCCACGACCGTCACCATCTCCTCCACCAGAACCTTGCCCGGGTCACACTCACCGTGGCGGCACTTGATGACCTCGGCCTCATCGTGGTCACAGTGGAGACCGGTCGCCAGGTCGTTGGTCACGTTCTGGCCCCCGACCGGGAGGACCAGAACCCTCCGGATCGTTCCCTGGCGGAAGATGGCTATGTCCGTGGTTCCGCCGCCCACGTCGACCACGGCCACGGCGCCTTCCAGCTCCGAGTCACGGAGCACCCCCTCGGCGGAGGCCAGCGGTTGGACCACGACGTCGTCCACGCGCAGACCCGCAGCGTGGGCGCAGCCGACCAGCGCCTCCAGGTGAGCGGTCGAAGCCATCACCAGCTCGGCATCCACCGCCAGCCGGCTCCCGGCCACACCGCGCGGGTCGCGCAGGCCGGTGCTGGCATCGACCGAATAGGAGCGGGGGATCAGGTGCACGATCTCCGTGCCCTCCTCATAGCTGCCGTCCCTCGCCGCTTCCAGTACCCGGTTCAGGTCGCCTCCGCCCACCGCTCCGCTGCGCGAAGCCACCGACACAACCGCCTCGCTGGAGCGGCTGCTGAGATGCCTTCCGCCAAGGCTCAGCACGGCCGATTCGATCTCCTGCCCGGCCGCACGTTCGGCGGCGTCCAGGGCTCTGGTGATGGCGCCGGATGCCTGGTCGGGATCTGTGATCACGCTCTTGCGCACACCCGCGGAGGGCGCCTCCCCCACTCCCAGGACGCGGATGCGGTCGCCATCCTCCTCCGCCACCGCACAGATCACAGTGGAGCTGCCGAGGTCCACCCCCACCAGACTGCGACCGCTCACCTCAGGCGGCCCGCCGACCGCGGGCCGGGAAGCCCTGGTCCACCGTGGAGACGAGTAGTCATCGGACGATACCCCAATTCAGGTTGTGGTGAGGGCTATTCAAAAACGTCGGGTTCTGGCGCAGCTGTGGTAGCGGCTCGCGGGGCTGGTATCGATGTGTTTCGGGACCGGATGAAGTGTATCTTGAAACGGCTGCCAGCACAAGGCCCAAAATGGGTTCAAACCACATCATGTTGTGGTCACTCGACCCCCGCGCAACCTAGATCTGGGAAACGGCCGTCACGGGCTGACGACCACCTGGTGAGGATCCTCAAGGTATATCTCCTTGATGGCGGCGGTCTTGAGGTTGACCTTGGACGCCAGGGTGCGCAGCGCCTCCAGCTTGGGCCCAAGGGACCCTATCTGGGCGGGGGTCAGGGCCGGCCCCAGATCCGCCACCCAGCCGGCCGAGCTCTTGAGCTCAAGAGCCCCAACCGGGCTGATGATGAACTCAGAGCAGCCAACCCCGTAGGCCGCCGGGCACGCGCGATACAGGGCCACCAGGGCGGCGGCCAGGTTACCCGGCACGGCGACCGACCCATCGGCGGGTCCCGGCCCCACCCGCTGGTCCACCAGCGTGGGCAGGGGAGTTGTCGTGGGCACCTGCGGCACCGGCCCCAGCACGGCGCCGCTGGCGGCCAGGTTGAGGCTGAGCTGGCCCTTCTGGTAGACCAGAACCGGCGGCAGGGGGGTCACCGCCAGCACCAGGGTCCCCGGCCAGCGCACCTGGACGCTGGCCGAGGCCACCCACGGCTGGTCGAGGAGGCTGGCCCTGATCCTCGCGGAGTCCAGCAGCAACGTGCTCTCCCCGAGACGCGCCCCCGCCTCCTGCAGAAGCTGACTCCTGCCTACCACCGAGCTCCCCTCCACCTCTACTCTCTGCACCTTGAGCAGGGGGAGGTTGAACACCACAAGACCGCCCAGGATGGCCAGCACCGCCGCCGCCGACGCCAGCCGCAGCGGCAGCACCTGTCGCGCCCAGAGCTCCAGCCATTGGGGCTTGCGCGGCCTGGACAGCCGCACCCGCCCGAGCATTCGACGGTGGCCCTCGAGCCGGGCCTGGCGCCGCGCCGCCGCCTGACGGGCCACCTCGGCGACCACCTCGTCTCCGAGTTCACCGTGTCGCCAACCTCTGGCCGCGGGTCGTGGGCGCTGCGCTCTGGCCGCGGGACGTCGCCCCTTTGAACTACGGTTCCAGGTGCGGAAGTCATCGGGAACGACACCGCCGAACTGGCGCCTTCCCGGAGGCTTGGGACGCGTGCTGGACTCGATGGCTGCCCCTTGGATGAGACGTGGTGGTGAGACGGGACGGCCGGCGGCCGCGGGCCACCTGCACCGCCAAGATTGACGCATTTTGGCCGCCAGCGCAAGCGGGTAGATGCAGGTCGAGTGAGCCCGGCCGGCGGCCGGGCTCGGAAGGTGCCCGGGCGGATGGGTCCCGGACTGTCCGTGAACTGCGCCCCCGTCGGTCCGGCTTGGAACCTGGAGCCCAGCCCCAGGTGGTTGGGCGACGTTCTCCGTCGCCGCGCCCTGGCGCCGAATGCCCCGGGACATGGTCGAAAGGGCCTGCCCGAGCGGGACGGGCCCGCTCAGACCCGGCCCCTCACCCCCCCTGCTCGCCCCGCCTGCGTCGCGGTGCAGGAGCTTTCGCTAGCCGGGCTCCCTGCCATCGAGGTTTGCCAGGATTCTCATCGCCACCTGGTCGAAGCCCCTGACCGAACTGCAGACGACAAGGGCCGGTGGCCGAACCCGCTCCCGGACCAATTGAACCGCCTCCTCGGCGTCGCCGACCATTACGATTTCAGTCCCCCTGGCCCTCGCCGCCACGTCTGCCGAGCTGACGGTACCCGCCAGCGACCGCTCCCGGGCGGGCTCGATCGAGCCCAGCAGGACGAGGTCCGCGCCCACGAATGCGGTCTCATAGTCGTCCAGCAGGGCCAGGGTTCGGGAGTAGGTGTGGGGAACATGCACCAGGATGAGCTGGCTGTCCTCCCCCACCCACTGACGGGCGGCGGCGATGGTGGCCCGCAGCTTGGTCGGGTGGTGGGCGTAGTCGTCGACGACCGTGATGCCACCCGCCTCCCCGATGATTTCAAAGCGGCGCGCCGCGCCGCGGAAGTTGGCGACGGCCGCCGCCGCCGCCGCCGGGTCGGCGCCGAGGGCGGCGGCGGTGGCCAGAGCCCCCAGGGCGTTGCTGGCGTTGTGTCTACCGAACATGGGCAGAGTCATCTGAACGCTCAGCCCGTCCGGGGTCTGGATCCGCAGCTCCTGATGTCCATTGGCAATCCGCGGCGGTCCGAGAAAGCGCCACTGGGAAGTCGCCCCACCCCAGGTCTGCACCTCATGCAGGGAGGCAACGGCCAGCTCCTGAGCGAGGTCGTCCTCTCCGTTGACGAGGATCAGGTCGGGCCCTGGATTTTGTGCCAGAAGCTCCCTGTATGGAACAAGATATGCCTGCAGATCGGGATACAGATCGGGATGGTCCAGCTCCAGGTTGAGCAGGGTCACGATCTGGGGCCGCCAGTGCAGGAATTTCGCGCGGCGATCCAGGGCCGAGGTCGAATACTCATCGCCCTCGAAGACGAATGGAGTCGTGAGGTCCCCCAGTCGCACGCTGGAGCCGAAGTCGCGCGAGGTGGAGCCCAGGCGAAATCCGGGACGGAGTCCGGCCCCCTCGAGCATCAGCGCCAGCAGCGAGGAGGTGGTGGTTTTGCCATGGGTGCCGCAGACCACGACACGAGGTCGCCCGGAGGCCAGATAGCCCTGCGCCCCGGCCTCGCTGACCACGGCCAAGCCGCGGGCCAGAGCGGACTCCAGCTCGCGATTGCCTTGCTGCACCTGATTGCCCAAGATCACCACTTCCGGTGTCCCCCACCGGTCCAGATTTGCGGGATCGTGGTAGGTGGCGAAAGCAATTCCCCTGGCCCCCAGGATGTCGGTCGTCGGCGGGTAGGCGTCCTCGTCCGCTCCGGTGACGAAGTAGCCGAGCTCGTCCAGTGCCAGGGCCAGTCCTGAGACCGCGTAGCCGCAGATCCCGAGCAGGTGCACATGCGCCGGAGCCGCCGGCCAGATTGCTCGGGAGTCACCGGGCATGCCGCTCTCCCCGCGCCATCTCCACCAGGGTCCGGGTGACCTGCTCCGCCGCCAGGGGGCTCGCCATGGACGCGCTGGCTCTGGCCATCTCCTCCCAGCGCGGGCGGTCCGCCATGATGTCCCCCACCTTTGCGCTGAGGGCGGTCGGGGTGAGCTCCGGATCCGGCACCACCACCGCGGCTCCCGAGTCCGCGAACGGCTTGGCGTTGGCCGCCTGATGCTGCCCGGCATGGGGGTACGGCACCAGCAGCATGGGGCGCCCCAGACAGGCGGCCTCAGCCAGGGAGCTGGCCCCGGCCCGCATCACCACCAAGCCCGCTGATATGAGGAGCGGGGCCAGTTCATCGCTGAAGCCAAGGCAGCGGTATCTGCTCGCCAGGTGCGGCGGCAGGGACCTGGCCGCGGCCTCGACACGGGGCAGGTCCAGGGGGCCCGTGAGATGGGTGATTCTGAGCTCGGGATCCTGGCTCAGCAGCTGCGGCAGCGCCCCCAGGAGAACGTCGTTGATGTGACGAGCCCCCTGAGAGCCCCCCATGACCAGCAGGGACCTGGGCAATGGCAGCGCCGCTCCCAAGCGCGCCTCAAGGAACTGGCGGCGAACCGGATTGCCGGTAAGGACCACCGTCGCTCCCCCGAGCAGGGCGGCCGTTTCGGGGAAGGACGTCGCCACCTTGGTGACCCGTGTGGCGAGCCAGCTGACGGCCCGTCCGGGCAGGGCATTCTGCTCCAGCAGCAGCACCGGTATCCGCCGCTGCTCCGCCACCAGCGCCACCGGGACCGAGACATATCCGCCGGTGGCCAGCACCACGTCCGGGGCGAAGCGCTTCACCATCCGCCGCGCCTGAGCGTAGGCGAGCGGGAGGCGGGTTAGCAGGCGCGGCGTCGCGGTGAGCCGGCTGGAACCCATGCTTCCCAGGGTGAGGCCCTGAAACTCCACCCCTGCCCCGGTGACGATCCGGGATTCCGGCCCCCCGGAGCGGCCGATGAAGGTGACCGCAGTCCCCGGCTCAGTCCGCCTCAGGGTCTCGGCGACCGCCAGCGCGGGGGTGCAGTGACCGCCCGTCCCGCCCCCGGTGATCAGCACGCGCATGGGCACCTCCCGTTCGCCGGCGTCGGGCCGAGATGTTCAGCAAGATCCCGGTCGCGGCCAGAGAGAGCGCCATCGAGGATCCACCATAGCTTATGAATGTCAGGGGCACCCCGGTCGAGGGGATCGTATCAGTGACCCCCCCGATGTTGATCAGGGCCTGGCCGACTATCCAGATGGTGGCACCGCCCGCCAGCAGGACCCCCAGCTGATCCGGTGCCCCCTTGGCGATCTTATAGCCCCGCCAGGCAAAGATGCCGAAGAGGCCGAGCACAGCCAGGGTGCCGATCAAACCCATATCCTGGCCGATGACCGCGAAGATGAAGTCGTTCTGAGCCTCGGGAAGGCTCTGGGAGGCGGGAACCGCACTGCCGAACCCGGTTCCGAAGACGCCCCCGGCCCCGAAGGCGTACAGCGCCTGCACCGCCTGATAGCCGGTCCCCAGGGGATGCGCGAAGGGGTTGAGGTAGGCCAGCAAACGGGCCACGCGATACGGCTCGGTCTTGATGAGGAGCGCCCCCAAGAACACGCCCGCCCCCGCCAGGGCGCCCAGATATCGCAGCCGGACGCCCGCCAGCACCAGCAGGCCCAGGCCCAGAACGGCCACCACCATGGTTGAGCCGAGGTCCTTTTCGGCGACCACAAGCAGAGCGATGACCCCGATACGCCAGGCGTAGGGCCAGACCCCCTGGCGCGCGTCCGCCATCAGGCGACGGTGTCGGTCCAGCCACACGGCCCCCTCCACCACGATCATGAATTGAGCGATCACGCTGGGCTGGATCTCTATGGGGCCGGCCCCAATCCAGCGGCGAGCTCCCTGGATCTCAACTCCGATGTGGGGCACCAGGACCGCCACAAGCAGAACCAGACTGATCCCCGCGAGCCACGGCCCCACCGTGCGCCAATTGTGGTAGTCCATCCGAAGGCAGAAGACCAGGGCCGCCACTCCGAGGACCACCCACACTAGCTGGCGCTCGAAGTAGTAGGCGGGGTTCCCGTTGTCGTAGGTGTAGGCGAAGCCCTCGCTGGAGACGTACACCATGATCAGCCCCAGGCCACAAAGGGCGGTGGTGGTGAGCAGCAGCCAGATGTCGCAATCCGGGAAGTGAATCCGGGTTCGGCTCTGAGGCCGGGACTTGCTGGCTTCGGCGACGGGGATCCAGCGCCCGACCCTGGCGCTCACCCGTGCCCTCCGGCCAGTCCGGACCATACAGCCCAGCCCAGCACCAGGGCCGCAGTCACGACCGAGATCGTCCACAGGCGCAGGTCTATTGCCCACTCGCTCAGCCCGCCCAGCTCCAGGTGGTGGTGGAGTGGACTCATCCGGAGCAGCCGACGGCCCCCGGTGAGCTTGAAGTACCCGACCTGAGCCATCACCGACCCCGCCTCGGCCACGTACACCAGGGCCAGCAGCGGGAGCAGAACCAGCAATCCTGTCTCGGCAGCGGCCGACGCCAGAATCAGGCCCAGGGCCAGGGAGCCGGCGTCGCCCATGAAGACCCTGGCCGGTGGCAGGTTGAAGCACAGGAAAGACAGCACCAGGGCCGCCCCCGCCCAGCAGGTCAGCGCGAGTCCCGCGTGATGCTCGAGGGCGGCGGCGGCACCGCACACCGCCAGTGCCGGGACAGCACATCCGGCGGCCAACCCGTCCACGCCATCGGTCAGGTTGGCGGCGTTCGAGGTCGCCAGCATGGCGAGCGCCGCCAGGGCGATTCCGCCCACACCCAGGTCTCTCATTCCGAGCCCGGGGATGACCTCCACCGAGGCATGGGTCGTCTGCAGCCCCAAGGCGAGGCCGGCGGCGCAGACCGCGAGCAGAACGAACTTCGGCAGGACCCGAAGCCCCTCGCCGCGGCGCACCTTGGTCCAGTCGTCCAGGAGGCCAACCGCCGCTCCCAGGAGCCCCGCTCCCACCACCTCGGCCCCATCTCCCCCCCGCAGGGCGGCGGCCCATACCAGCGCCAGCAGGGCCGCGAAGACCAGCCCGCCCGCAGTTGGGGTCCCCGCCTTGATCAGGTGCGACCGCGGCCCGTCGGTGCGCTCGCGCTGGAGGAGCCCCAGCCGTCTGAGCCCCCCGATGGCTGGGGGATAGACCACGACGCCACCCACGAACGCGCCGGCCACCACGAGTCCATTCACTCGAGGCATCTTATGGTTGCAGCTTGAACCGGGAGATCATGGCCTCGGTCACCAGCTTCGAGGTCGGCGCCGCGTCATAGGCCCCTTCCCGCAGGGCCGCGGGCACCTGGGGATCGCGGATGATGCAGATCATCGAGTACTGAGGATCGCTGGCCGGGAAGACCTCGGTGAAGGAGTCGATGGTGTTGTTCCCGTAGACCCCTTTGCCATTGGAGACCGAGGACGTCCCGGTCTTTCCGGCTATCTGCCCGTACCACGCCCCCGTCATCTTGGCCTCGAAGCCGGAGGCGCCAGGAACGTCCACCACCCCCACCATCATGTTGGTCAGGGTCTGAGCGGCCGCGGTGCTGATCACCCGCCTGGTCACGGGCTTGATGTAGGTGGTGGGCTTGCCGCCGCCGGTGATGGCCGTGACCACGTGCGGCTGGACCCAGACCCCACCATTGGCGATGGCGTTGACCGCGGCCAGCATCTGAATCGGGGTGGTCACGTATCCCTGACCGAAGCTCGCCGTCGCCAGGGTCACCGGCTGCATCTGGGAGAAGGGAGGCAGGGGCTGGTTGGAGGCGCCGGCCAGATCGATCCCGGTGGGGGAACCGATCCCGAACGCCTTCATGTTCTGGTAGAAGGGCTTCGCCCCCTCCCACTGCTCGATGTGGACCGCGCCGACATTGAGGGAGTCCTCCAGCACCCAGTTCATGGTGATCACGCCGTGGGCCCGCAGGTCCCAGTCGCGAATCTGCCACCCCTGGACGGTCACCTCGCCGGTCTCATCGAACGTCTCATTGGGGGTGATCACGTGGCGGTTGAGGGCGCCCGCGAAGGTGATCAGCTTGCCCACGGATCCCGGCTCGTAGAGGTCGGCGACCCCGGCATCCTTGAACAGCTTCTCGGGGGTCGTGGCGTAGTCGTTGGCGTTGTAGCTCGGGTAGTCCGACCAGGCGACTATCGCGCCGGTGTGCACGTTCATCACGATCATCGTGCCGGAGCTGGCATTGACCTTCTTGACCTCGGCGGCCAGATCCCTTTCGGCCACCGCCTGGATGTTGGCGTCAAGGCTGGTCTGGAGGTTGCGCCCGTTCACGGCCGCCTGCTGCGGAGCCCCGCTCAGGACCACGGGGTTGCCCTGGAGATCCTGGACCGACGACTGCTTGCCCGGCTTGCCGGCCAGGACACTGTTGTAGTACCCCTCCAACCCGTACTGCCCCTGGCCGTTGGCGTTCACAAAGCCGATGACGTTGGCGGCCAGGCTGGTTCCCGGGACAGCTCCCGGGCCATACGTCGGGATCTCCCCCTGGATGGCGCCGATCTGAGCGAGGTTCAGGGCCGAAACCCGGTTCTCGACCGCGGCAGACTGCGCCTTGGCCAGGTAGACGAAGTCCAGCGGGCGAGCGAGCGCGGTCAGCAGTTGCCCGACCGAGCTCCCCAGGACCGGCGCGAGCTTGGTGGCATAGGCGAGACGCTGTTGCCGGGGGATCAGATTGGGATCGGCCCAGATGTCGTAGACGGGCACGTTGCCGGCCAGCACCTGGCCCTGGTCGTCCAGAATCAGGCCCCGCGTGGCCGGGATCGTCACCTCCTGCACCTGGTCGGAGAGGGCGGCTGCCGCCAGCTGCTGTCCCTGGCTCACCTGCAGCTCGAGCAAACGGGCTCCGAGCCCGAACACCGCGATCAGCAGGATGGCGGAGAGCAGGGCGAGGCGACGGCGTGGATCGGCCAGGGTTGACCCGTTCTTCACCCTTGCCTGGCTGGCGGGACGACGAGCATCGGGAGCGGCGGAGCGGCGGCTGGAATAGGGCCGGGATGCCACCGCGTCAGGCGCCCTTGAGCGCGACCAGGACCGGAAGCAGCGGGTCACTGCTGGACCGGGGCGCGGCTGACAACACCTGCCAGGTGGGCGTGGGGGCGAAGCCCATTCGATCGGCGGCCGCGTTGAGCGCTCCGGCACTGTCTGCCTGGTCCAGCTCCTGGGAGAGGATCTGGGACGTGTTGACAAGCTGCGCCTTCTGCGCCTGCAGGGAGGCAACCTGGTAGGTCAGCGCCGTGCCCTGAGCGGTCTCGGAGATGTAGCCGGTGGCCGCCAGGGTCAGGATGGCGACCAGCGGGAGGGCGGCCCAGGCGACTCCGGTGCGCAGGCGGCTGCGCTGTCGTGCCCGGCTGGGCTGGGCCTCGTCATCGTCGAACGGCAAATATCCAGGTCGGACCCGAGGGCGGGGGGCGGCAATTGTGGTCATGACTGTTTCTGCACTTGTTGCTGTGATGTGGATTGGGACGTTGCGGGGACGCGGCCGACGGGAGCTTGGTCAGGAAACGGACAGGGGAAGCCTGACGGCGGTGCGGAGCAGAGCGGAGCGCGCCCTGGGGTTCCGCGCCACCTCCTCCGGGGTGGGTCTGATCGCCCGACGGGAGGGCAGGGAGAGGGAGGCCCGGTGAGCGCAGGTGCAGATGGGCTGAGGGGGAGGACATACACAATTCATTGCAAGGTTGTGGAGAAGACGTTTTGCAGTGGTGTCCTCAAGCGAGTGGAAGGAGATGACCCCCAAACGCCCACCGGGCCGAAGAATTTGAATGGCAGCTGAGAGTCCCGCCGAGAGCTCGTCGAGCTCGTCGTTGACCGCGATCCGAAGGGCCATGAAGGTCCTCGTGGCGGGATGGATGTGGGGCGGCCAGAGCCGCCGCGGGATGGCCGTGGCACAAATTGCGGCGAGGTCTGTGGTGGTGGCTATCCGCTGGCGCTGGCGACGCTCCACCACCGCTCTGGCGATGGTTCGCGCGTGGCGTTCCTGCCCGTACTCCGAGATGAGCCGCGCCAGCTCGCTCGCCTCCATCTGGTTGACGATGTCGGCGGCCGTCCTGCCGCCCGACTGCGGATCCATCCTCATGTCCAGCGGACCCTCGAGCTGGAAGCTGAAGCCGCGCCTGGGATCATCGAGCTGGATTGAGGAGATCCCCAGATCCATCAGCACGATGTCGGCCTCCAAGCTCTCCTCGGCGGCGATCCGCCCGAGCTCGGAAAAGCTGGCCTGACGCGCTCGGAATGCGTCGCCGGCGAATGCGAACCGCTGGTTGGCACGCTCGACGGCGACCGGGTCCCGGTCCAATGCCAGAACCCGGCCGCCTGGGAGGACGCGGTCTAGAAATGCGGAAGAGGTTCCACCACCACCGAGGGTGGCATCGACCACCTGCTGCCCCGGACCGGGGCGCAGGGTCTCCAGCAACTCCTGGATCAGCACCGGCTGATGGGTGCCCGGCGCAACCGTGCGCGGGGATGCCGCAGAACGACGCCGTGCTGGTCGAGTCGTGCTCATGGACCCCAGCATGACGCTCACGCCTGCACCTCGCCGCCGGCCGTGGGGATCGATCCCTGCCCCAGAACCTGAGAGGCTCGGGCCCTGATTCGTTCCCAGGACTCCGGCTCGATGCGCTTGGAGCGCTCCGCGAAGTGCTCTTCCGAGTAGATCTCCACCGCCTGGTTGAGCCCCACGAAGACCGCGTTCCTGGAGAGGTCCGCGTGCTCCCGCAGCTGGGGCGCCAGCAGAAGTCGTCCCTGGGCATCCCAGTTGATCTGCTGGGATGAGGAGAAGAAGTGGAAGAGGTAGTCCCGGTAGTCCTGGTCAGCGACGTCGGAGTAGTCCCGCTCTCCCACCAACTTGTCCCAGTAGCTCGGGGGATACATCACGAGAGCGAACCCCGGTCCCTTGGTGACCACGCCGCCCAGCAGGCTGTCGCGGAACCTGGCGGGCACGGCGACTCGCCCCTTCTCGTCCAGAGCGTGCAGATAGGACCCGTAGAAGGCCATGGGCGGCGGCTACCTCCCAATCCCATGACTCGTCCACCTCGCGAGGTTGTTCACCACTTCTCCCCACCAATTTCTCGAATGGAGGGACTGTATCAGTTCCTGACCGCCAGGTCAACGTCACAGGGGAAGTTTTTTGCCAAGGCATGAATTCATAACTGGTGGGGATCCAAACCCACATCCACCCTGCAATCCTCTCGGAGCGGCCGCGGCTGACCGCGCAGGGACTGGCGCAGGGGGGCATCTGCCCCCCTGCGGGGAGGGGTTCGGCGAGCGGTAAGCCGAGTTCTGTGCCCGCTGGGGCCACCCGCGATGCGGGCCTCCCCCCCAGCGGCGATGGCCATCCATCTACGGCGACGGTCACCCGCCACCTCCAGCGACCCACCCGGGTGACTACGGACGAGCAGTCCGTGGGTGTCTACACCCGCACCCTGCCGGGTCTTGCTCCGAGCGGGGTTTGCCTGGCCGACCGGTTACCCGGCCGCCGGTGGGCTCTTACCCCACCATTTCACCTTCGCCGGCACGGCGCCGGCTGTGTCATTTCTGTGGCACTCTCCCTGAGGTTTCCCTCGCCGGGTGTTACCCGGCGCTCTGCTCTGCGGAGCTCGGACTTTCCTCGACCGGTGTTTCCGGCCGCGACCATCTGCCCGCCACCCGACCCCATGGTAGGGCAGGCCGGCGGGTCCTGGCGAGTCCGCTAGGGCCGGTACTTTTCCCGAGCTCGCCGCAGCGCCAGGAACTGGATTGCCAGCAGGATCAGGAGAATGACCGCCATCGGGACCGCCACCGCGTTCGCTCCACCTCCCGAGGTGGCCGCGACCACAAGCTCGAATGCCGCCACCACGACGCCGATGGCGGGATACAGCAGCAGCCCGAAGGTCCTGCCCGCCCACCGATCGGGGCGGCCGAGCCCGAAGTGGATGGGAATCCTGGCCCCAGGGGGAAGGGCGAGGAAGCCCCACGCCGCCGCGGCCAGCATCAGCAACAGGGGGATAAGCCCGACGAGCACAGCTCCATCCATCTTCAGATGTTCCTCGAAGGCCCCATCAGAGAGCCCCTATCATCGCCGTGCGCGGCCCGAGTCGGCGGGCTGAGCGCCCCTTCATCGGCGCTGAAACCCGCGGCTCGCCTCTACCGCCAAATGGTCGACCCGGTTGTTGCCCCAGGAATCCTGATGCCCCCTGACGTGGGCGAACCGGACATGCCCGTCGAGCCTCTCCAAGAGGAGGTCGATGGGCGGAAACAGATCCCGGTTGGCGTTGCGTTTCCAACCCTTGCTCAGCCAGCCGATCACGTTCAGCGAGTCGACATGGAGCAGGAGGCCCTGGCCGGGGCGACGCCGACGGTCGAAGGCTGCCAGCGCCTCGCGCGCCGCCACCAGCTCCATGCGATTGTTGGTGGTGGAAGCGTCCCCGCCCGACCCCTCCTCCACTCCTTCGGGCCACTGGATCAAATAACCCCAACCCCCTGGGCCAGGGTTGCCACTGCAGGCACCGTCGCTGTATGCGGGCACCCATTCGAGTTCCTTTGCGACGCTCAAAGCGAGAGGATCCGCTCGCAGTTCTCGCAGGTGACCACCTGCCCCCTACGCACCTCCTCGAGGATCCTGTGGGGCAAGGGCAGCCTGCAGCCACCACAGGCACCTCCGACAACCCTGGCGACGGCGGGCTGTCGGCGCGCCGCGATGCGCCGGTAGAGGCGCAGGGTTGCCTCTGGAATCTGGGCCAGGGCCTCCTGGGTCGCGGCGGCGGCCGCCGCCTGCTCCAGCGCCAGAGTGCCCAAACGATTTGAGTCCTCGCCCCTAACCCGGACCAGCTCGGAGCGCCTGTCCTCGCTGGCTCTCCTCAACCTCGTGATTTCGCCCTCATCCGCTTCGACCAGAGACATCTGCTCGAGCTCCAGATCTTCCAGGTGGGCGATCTGGCTGCGAAGGGTCGTCAGCTCGTGCTGGCGTCGCTCCAACCCCGCCGGGTTGCGCACGCTGCCATCGTAGATGGCCCGCTCGTGACTGCCCGCGCGCTCCCGTATCTCCCCGACCTCCAGCTCCTGCTGGCGCAGCGTCGAGCTGTGGCTCCGCAGCGCGGCCTCGGCAGCGGCCAGGTCGGACAGCAGACCCTCCAAGGTCGGGTCACCCTCGGCGCGAGCGGCGATGGCCCGGCGCTCCTCTTCCAGCTTGCTAAGGCGGGCCTCGGCCTCCTCCAACGCGGACAGCAGCTCAACCACGGTCATGGGCGGTGGAGCAGCAGGGCGTGATAGACGTGCCCACGCTCGACTGTGACTGTGCGGCGGACACTCCAGTGATCCCGGGCCCAGATCCAGTCGACGAGCCGTTCGACCCTCTGCATCGGCTGCAGGCAGAGCCAGGACAGCTGGCTCGCCATGTGCCAGTCAGACTCCAGGATCGTGGTCAGGGTGTGACCCCCGAGGCCGGCGATCACCGCCCCACGACACTCGAGACCCAGCAGGGGCCGAAGCCCCCAGCCCTCGAGGATCGTGACTCCAGAGGCCGTTCCCAGCATTCGCCGCAGCTCGGCAGCAGGTCCGCCGGGCAACTCGGTGGCGAAGACGCCGTGCTCCGGCGACCGTGCCGCCAATTCCAGGGCCAACCTCCCGTGGCCGCTGCCCACGTCCGCCACGGGACCGTCAAGGGGGCACAGATCCAGCACCGCCGAGAGCCTCTTCCCCAGGCGCGCCTTGGTGACTGAGATCAACTCGCCACCCTTGCCGACACCGGAATCAGGCGCTCCAGCACCGCGAGCGCTGCCCTGCCGTCCAGGCTCGACCTGGCCACCTCCAACCCCTCCTCCAGGCTCGCTGCGCGCTCCCCGGCAACCAGGGCCGCCGCCGAATTGAGCAGCACGACATCGCGCATCGGCCCCTTCTCTCCGTCCAGTATGCGGCGCACCGTGGCGGCATTGGTGGCCGCATCCCCGCCGGCCAGGGCGGCGCTTGGCGCGGGCTTCAACCCGAGTGCGACGGGATCCACCGTGGTCTTCACCACCTCCCCCCCGGCCACGGTCCACAGGAGTGACGGACCGTCCAGTCCGAGCTCATCCATGCCATCGGGTCCGCAGAAGACCAGCGCACGCCTCCTCCCCAGCCGGCAGAGGACATGCGCCATGCGCTCAGCCAGAATCGGGCTGGCCACACCCAGGGCCTGGTAGGGGACGTTGGCGGGATTCGCCAGCGGCCCCAGGATGTTGAACACGGTGCGGATCCCAAGCTCGCTGCGAGGAGCGGCGACGTGACGCATCGAGGGATGGTACGTGGGCGCGAACATGAACCCCATCCCGGCCTCCTGCACGCAAGCCACCACTCCCGCGGGAGGCAGGGCCACGGTGACGCCGAGGGCCTCCAGTACGTCGGCGCTGCCGCAGCGGCTGCTGGCGGCCCTGTTCCCGTGCTTGGCGACAGGCAGTCCGGCTCCGGCCACCACGATGGCAGAGGCGGTGGAGATGTTGAAGGTGCCCCTCCGATCGCCACCCGTACCGCAGGTGTCGACCGCGTCGCGGCCCAGTTCCACCCTGACCCGATGGGCCATCATTGACGAGACCAGGCCAACCAACTCGGCGATGGTCTCGCCCTTGGCCCTCCACAGCGCCAGCAGCGCCCCCACCTGGGTTGAGCTGAGGGCTCCCTCCATCAGCGCGTCCCCCAGGCGTTCGGCGAGGGCGGTGCCGAGGTCGGAGCCAGAGAGCATCTGCTCCAGGACGGGGCCGATTTCCAGGTCGAGTGGATGGTCAATGGCCATGGGCGGAGTCTAAGCCAACGTTCTCCCGCTCAGCCTTGCTCGGGTAACCTAGCCCCCTGTGGTTGACCATGAGCGTTAGGCGACCCGCGGCCATCTCGGCGCAGGACGCCCGTCCCTACTGGCTCGGACAAGGGTCCAAGGGTGTCCTGCTGCTGCACGGATTCGCGGGCACCCCCCCTGAGATGAGACTCCTGGCCGAATGGTTGGCGGAGCGGGATTTCCTGGCTTACGCCCCCCTCCTGGAAGGCCATGGCACGACCCCTGAGCAGATGGAGAAGACCGGGCGCCACGACTGGATTCGCTCGGCCAACCGGGCGTTGGACGCCCTGCTGGAACGGTGCAACCATGTGGGGGTGGCGGGGCAGTCCATGGGGGCCACGCTGGCTCTGCATCTGGCGGCCACTAGGCCGGAGGTTGAGGCGGTGGTCTCCCAGGCCGGCCTGCTCTACCTCACCGACTGGCGGCTGCGGCTCCTGCCGGTGCTCCAGGGGCTGGTGCGCTGGGATGTGCCTTCGGATGAGGTGGACCTGTATCGGGTTGAGGGTATCCAGGATCTCCACAGCTACGACCGCCGACCAACCCGTGCGATTCTGGAGTTGGTGCGATTGGGTCGGCTTGTCCGGTCTGAGATGCCGGCCGTGGTGCGGCCGCTACTGGTGCTCCATGGGGGCCGCGACGGAGTCGTGGACCCGGGCAACGCCGACCAGATCCTGGCCCTGGCCAGCTCCCCGATCCGAGCCTACAGAAGGTTCGAGCGAAGCGGCCACGGGATGAGCGTGGATATTGACCGGCACGAGGTCGCCGACCTGGCCGGGCGGTGGCTGCAGAGGTTTGTGGGAACCGCCTGAGGCACAATCTCAATCGGAGCCGAGGAGCTCGCGAAGCCTGGCCGCCAGCTCGGGATCGAGCACGGGATTCGCCGGAGGGCCGCCGTCGGGCAGGGGTTTCCTGGACCTCTTCTGAGCTTGATCCTCCCGGGCGGGGGGCGCCGCCCGGTACGCCTGCCCGCAACCCGGACAGATGTGTATCGCCACACTCTGGCCTCGGCCCGAGTACTCCAAATGACTCCAGCGGGTGGTCTGCCCGCAGCCGCAACGGCGAAGCGGCGGGAGCGGCGGCAGACCGGCGAGTTCAGCGGGTCCCAACTCAGAGGAATCTCGCGACTTCAGTCGGACCAGGGGCCATTATGCAAGCAGGGTAAGGCACTCTGGTCAATTTTGGACGGCCCGCTTGGCACTGATCCTAAGATGGTGGACGGCGGGGGCGGATGTGATGGCCGCAGGGTCGGCCGGGCACGCCGGCGGACCTAAGGCTCTGGGCCATTGGCACCGCGGAAGGCAATGTGGGCGGTTCGGCCGGTGGGGGATCGTGTATGCAGGTTGACCAGTTGACGGGTAACATCATAGGCCGGTACCGCATCGGGGGCCGGGCCGAGGTGCTGTCCTACGCCACCATCCACCGCGCCCAGGTGCTGACCGACGGCCGACCGGTTCTGCTGTGGGCATTCGCCTCTCCATACTGCGAGGCTGCGGGGTTTCTCGAAGCCCTCCAGGGAATTGCCGGCGATCGCCGGGCCGCGGGCTTGCCCGGTCTGGCGTCGGTGCTGGAGATCGGCACTTGGGAACTGCCCGCTCCCATCGTCTATCTGGTGAGCGAGGACGCCGGGCGGGGCTTCCTGGTCGGGCTGCTGCAGGCGGGTCGCGCCCCCGGGGTCATCACCACGGCCACCGCCGTGGGTCGGGCACTCGAGCAGCTGCACCGGCGGGACCTGGTGCATGGCGACATCCAGCCGGCGATGGTCGCGGTTGACTCAGACGGCAGCCCCATGCTGGTGGGGTACGGGGTCCGGCGGGTGGTGGCCAGGGTCAATCCCAGCGCCGAATGGCTGCGGATGTCAGGCGGATTCCGCCCTCCGGGCACGAACCCGACGGCCGCCGGCTCCCGTGCCGACGACCTGTACGGTCTCGCCGCACTGACCTACTACCTGCTCATCGGCAGGCCGCCGGCCGGGGGAGCGGCGACCGTCCCCCCCGGGCAGGCGCGCCCACAGCTGCCCGCCCAAGTGGACAGGGCCGTCATGAGGGCGCTGTCCACCGATCCAGACTCCCGATACTCGTCAGCCGAGGAGTTCCTGGACGCGCTCCGGCAACGGCCCGCGGCTCCCCGGTCGAGCCCAGCCCAGACGCCGACATCGCAGCCCGCGCCCAGCGAGTCGCAACTCCCCTCGCAGGAGCGTGGCAGCGGCCGGCCCGATCACTCCCCGGCCGCCACCGACGCCGCGATCTCCACCGGGCCCGCGGTTTCAACGGCGACCTCGGACCGGTCTGGCGCCTACCCGATGGAGCCGGAATCCCCTTCTCGAAGCCTCATCTCGCTGGTTCCGCTGGAGCCCTATGAAATGGCCCCGGAGCTGCGCCGTCGCAGCGGGATCGTGCTGCTGGCGGCGCTGGTGGTTTTGGCCCTGGTGCTGCTGGTCCTTTCGATCACGGGTCGGCTTTACCTCTGAACCCCACAGCCCGCGGACCAGAGGCGGCTCTGGACGCACTTTCTAAGGACCTGCGACCTCTCGACTCCGAGTCCCCCGCGACCCGGGGACTCAGGCCGGCCGGGGTGCTTGCGCTCGTCGATCCCCGCTCGGACTCGCTCCCACTGCTACTCCTTCGGCGCAGCGCGCACCTAAGGGACCATCCCGGTCAGATCGGCCTGCCGGGCGGCGCTCACGAGCTGGCCGATGGTCCGATCTGGCAGACGGCCCTGCGCGAGGCCGAGGAGGAGCTGGGCGTCCCTCCGGCGAACGTCCGGCTGCTGGGATACACACCGGCGGTAGGGGTCCGCCACACGGGGTTCCTCATCGTGCCCGTGGTCGGTGCCCTGCTCTCGCCCTTCCACGTCGAGATCGCAGAGGCGGAGGTGGATGGCTGCTTCTGGATGCCGCTGCGCCGGTCGGCGCAGCAGGTCGCAATTGCGACCAGACGGGTCGCGACCCATTTGGGTGAGCTCTCTGTGCCCGGCTATCTATACCAGGGCCACTTCGTGTGGGGGGCGACAGGGATCATCGTGGATGATCTGCGTCGCAGGCTGGGCGAGGAGGTGGCGGGGCAGCCGCCCACCACCTGATTCGCAGCGGCCCGGCATCCGCCGGGCCGCCACACAACGCTCAGGCGGGAGGGGGAAGCGGCTGAGTGGTCACCACAGGAACGGACTCCAGGAGGTGGCTGCCGAAGCCGACCGCACGGCGATCCGGACGACGCAGCACGGAATCGGTCAGCGCGCGCTCCAGAACCTCGCTCAGGGAACGCACGTAGACCACCTCCATTCCCTCCAGCAGAGAGGCCTCTATCTCGTGCAGGTCCCGCCGGTTGCGCTCGGGCAACAGGAAGACCCGAATGCCGGCTCGATGGGCGGCCAGCAGCTTGTCCTTGACGCCCCCGATGGGGAGGATCCTGCCCCGCAGGGTCACCTCACCTGTCATGGCCAGATCATGTCGCACCGGACGGTTGCTGGCGACCGAGACCAGAGCGGTGGTCAAGGTCACCCCGGCTGAGGGGCCATCCTTGGGAATCGCCCCCGCAGGAACGTGAATGTGGACCGCATGATTTTCGAAGAAGTCGCCCGGCACTCCGTGCTCGGCGCCGTGGACTCGCACCCACGAGAGCGCCGCCCGAGCCGACTCCTGCATCACATCGCCGATCTGCCCGGTGAGCTGCAGCTCCGGGCGGCCCTCGATGGCCAGGGCCTCCACCGTGACCAGGTCACCTCCGACCTCGGACACGACCACACCGGTGACCACTCCCACCTTGTCCTCCGCCTCCGTCTCCACGCTGTCGAAACGGGCCGGCCCGAGGTAATCAATGAGGTCGTCCGGGCCGATGTCGACCCGTTTCAGTTCCGGGTTCTCCACCAGTTGACGCGGAACCTTGCGCAGGACCTGGGCAATCTGCCGATCCAGCCCGCGCACTCCCGCCTCCCTCGTGTAATTGCGAATCAACGAACGCAACGCGTCGTCGGAGAGGGTCACCTCATCGGCGGTCAGAGCGTGCTGCTCCATCTGGCGCGCCAGAAGATGGCCCTTGGCTATCCCGAGCTTCTCCTCCTCGGTGTATCCCGTCATCCGAATGATCTCCATCCGGTCGCGCAGAGGTGGCGAGATCGTGTCTATGACATTGGCGGTGGTGATGAACAAAACCTGGGAGAGGTCGTAGGGAACCTCAAGGTAGTGGTCGGAAAATTCTCGGTTCTGCTCCGGATCGAGAACCTCCAGCAGGGCCGCCGATGGGTCGCCGCGAAAATCCAGACCGACCTTGTCGATCTCGTCGAGCATCATGACCGCATTGCGCGACCCGGCCTGCTTCATCGCCTGGATCACGCGACCCGGGAGGGCCCCGATGTAGGTGCGGCGGTGACCCCTGATCTCGGCCTCATCGCGGATGCCCCCGAGCGACACCCGCACCAGCTTGCGGTCCAGCGCTCTGGCGATGCTGCGCCCCAGCGAGGTCTTGCCCACCCCGGGGGGGCCGACGAAGCAGAGGATGGGAGTCTGCAGGGGCGAGGGCTCGGCTGCTTCCGGGTCATCCTCCCGCTGCTGGGCCCGCCGCTCCAGGCCGCGCTTGCGCACGGCCATCCACTCGAGAATGCGCTCCTTGACCTTGGGCAGGCCGTAGTGGTCCTCGTCCAGAACCCGGGCGGCGTCGGCGATGTCCACGCGTTCCGGCCCGGCGTCTGCCCAGGGCAGGTCCACCAGCCAGTCGACGTAGTTGCGGATCATCCCCACCTCGGGGGAGGCGCTGGGGGTGGCCTCCATGCGATCGAGCTCCTTCAGCGCCCGCTTCAGAACTGGTTCGGGCATGCCCGCCGCCTCGATCCTCTCCCGCAGGTCCTGCTCCGAACCCGACTCTCCGCCGAGGTCGGCCAGCTCCTTACGGATCACCTTCAACTGCTCGCGCAGGATCGCCTCGCGCTGTCCCTGATTGATCGTCTGCGCCACATCCTGCTGAATCTTGCTGCGCAGCTGGGCGACCTCCAGCAGCCGGGCCAGGAGAGGCACCAGGCCCCGCAGACGGCGCTCGATGTCAGCCTCCTGCAGCAGCGCGATCCTGTCCTTGGGATCGAGGTCGGGTGCGGTCCCGGCGAGGTCGGCGACCTTTCCCGGCTCCTTGGCGCGGGCCACGGCCACAGCCAGCTCGGGCGCCACCGAGGCTCCCGCCGCGACGTACTCCCCGAAGAGCTGGCGGACCGACCCGACCAGCGCCTCGATCGCCGTCCCCTCGGGTTCAGTCTCCTGAATGGCGACGACCTTGGCGGTCCACTGCTCACCTTGTTCCAGCTCCACAATGCGCACCCGGCACTGTCCCTCGACCAGGACCTGGGCCCCTCCGGAGCCGCGCCGGAAGGCCCCTATCTGGGCGATGGTGGCGACCGGATAGACATCTGCCAATTCCACGTCGTCGCGGTCGCTCTCGCGCTGGACCGCGAGGACCACCCGGCCCTCGGCGGCCACGGCCGCCTCCAGGCTGCTCACGGACCGCTCGCGTCCGGCACCAAGCGGGGCCAGCTGGTGCGGGAGCACCACGTTGTCCCGGAGCGGGACCAGGGGCAGGGTCTCAACTTCGGGCTGGGGCGGGCGGGAGCCGGGGGAGGAGGTGCCGGACGATGAAACCACTTTGTCTTCGCTCAAGAATTGAACTCCGTTTTGTCTTTGCTGGCGGGCCGGGGAGCGCCTCGGTCCCGAGTGGAGTCTGCCCCCAAGCACGGGGCGGCCAAACTCCCGAACTCGGGCCTCAGGCTTGCGTGCGCTCGGCCGCCTGCTTGAGGGCCTCCACCTCGGCCCGCACGCTGGCCGTGGCCCAATGCTTGAGTCCCCTGTCCAACAGTGGTGAGAGCGGCCCGTAGCCGAAGTCGTACTCCTCGCGGTGAGTGAGCAACACCCCTTGCGGTCGTGGCTCCATCAGAAAGACCGCGTGGAAGTCGCGCAGCCTGCCCCAGAGCATCTGCAGATCGACCTTGTTCTGGCCCACCGTGTAACGGGCCCTTATGTGGGACCGAAAGGGCCCGAGGTGGCCATTGATCCGCGCGACCAACTGATCCTGGCTGCGGGATTCCACGAACATCTCCTGGATCTTGGTCTCTCCGTTGATGTAGGCGTCGGGGTCCAGCACCGCCTCCCGGACTCGGTCCAGGGGAGCCTGCACCAGCACACTAGCCTCGGCGATCATCATGGTCTATTCCTCCCTGAGCGACAGGGTCACCTTGATCGCTCCGCTGCGATCGGGGCGAGCCGCCGCGGTGAAAGCCTCCCGCCATCCCCGAATCGGTACCAGATGGGTGAGCCAGGAGGAGACCTGGTCGGCCCGTTCGGTGAGCAGCCTCAGCGCCGAATCTAGCAGGTGCGGGCCACCTGGACCAGAGCTCCCGTACCCGTTTGAGCCCAGGATCCTGGCCTCCTTGTAGTAGGTGAGGGTCGTCTCCGCCCGGGCCGGCCGGCCCACCCCGACGGTGACCACCGTACCCCCGGGCTCGAGGGCCCGCAGGGCCAGCTCCATGGTTGCGGGAGCGCCGATGGAATCCAGCACCAGCGGGGTGCCGGCCCCGAGGGCCCACGGACCGCCCCGCCACGGTCGCGCCAGCGCCGCCCCGGAGATCTCGGACATCGCCCGGACCACTGACTCCGGTCCGGACGGCAGGGGCACGGCCCCCAGGCCCGCCACCAGGGAGCGCTGCCGATCCCAGGCACAGGTCACGAACACGCGGCGCTGGGGCCAACGGGTGCGGGCCGCCAGGGCCAGGCTGAGCCCGATCGTGCCGGCGCCTATCACCAGGACGGCCCCACCTCCGAAGTCGGGCGCCCGGGCGACGGCGTGCAGGGCCACGGCCAGGGGATCGGCCAGGACCGCCACCCCCAGGGCGAGACCGTCAGGCAGAGGGTGGATCTGGGAGCGGTGGGCCCAGATGAACTGCGAGAAACCTCCGGGAAGCCCGCGCACCGTCCCCAGGTGCATCCCGTGGCCGGAGCCCCAGGGGCCGCCGTTCAGGACCCTCGCGCAGTGGGGTGGGAACCCGGCCCGGCAGGCGGGGCAGGGATTGCGGTAACCCCTGGCGACGCAGCCCAGCCAGGGGTCCACGGCGACGCCCAGCCCCTGCTCCCAGCCGAGATCCGCCCTGGATTCGGCGACGGCCGCCACGATCTCATGGCCCGGCACGTGGGGAAATGAGATCAGCGCACTGAGGGGATTGTCGCTGCTGGCCTGGAGCGTGGCCTGCTTGACGTCGGAGCCGCAGACCCCGGTTCTCAGCACCTCCAGGCGGACCCAGTCACGCCCGGGCCGGGGGCCCTCCTCGACCTCCCGCAGGGACAGCGGTCCCGGGCCGACCAGGGAGAGCCACGGCCTGATCCGGGAGAGGGCACCGGCCAGAGGCAGCCGGGCCGAGCTCGGGTCGAAGACCAGCGCCAACATCCGGACCACCTCCTGGCTGCCGCCCTCATTGACGGAGGATGGCAAGATAACGATTTGGTGATATATGGGGCGCACCCCATAACAGCCCGTGAGATCACGGTGGCGTAGCGTTCAGGGAGATATTAGTTTAGATTGTGTAACTGATCGTCGGCAGGGTGAGGGTGAATGGAGACTGTTCGACCACGACACACCGGCTTCTGCTTCGGGGTCCGCGACGCTCTCGCGCTCACGGCCGAGGCGCTCGACCGCAGCGATGAGGCCGTCGCCCTGGGTCAGGTGGTGCACAATTCCAAAGCCCTTCTGAAACTGGAGTCCAGAGGGCTGAGGCAGGTGCCCGAGCTGCCCCAGGAGAGCCGGGTGCCGGTGGTGATCACCGCTCACGGGGCGACTCCGCAGATGCTCCGGGAGGCGGCGTCCCGTCACCTGGACCTGGTCGACACCACCTGCCCGCTGGTGCGCCGGGTTCAGCGTCACGCGCAGGAGCTGCATGAGCAGAGCTGGCCGGTGGTGATAGTCGGACACGCCAGCCACCAGGAGGTTGTCGGGGTCGCGGGCTGGGCGGGAGGTGACTCGGGGGCCGATGTGGAGATCGTGTCCACCGCTGCGGAGGCCGACGCCCTCCCCTACCGGGAGCGGCGCGGGGTGGTCTGCCAGAGCACCTTTCCCCAGCCGCTCTTCCGAGAGATCACAACCCACATCGCGGCCAGGACGGGGGCCGTCGAGGTTCGTGACACGACCTGCCCGGTGGTGAATCAGCGGCAGCGGGAGGCGCTCTCCGACATGCTCGCCAGGGTTGACGTGGTGATAGTGGTCGGGGGCCGGGGCTCAGCGAACACGGTCGCCTTGGCGCAGACCTGCGCTGGAGTCAGGCCCACCCATCATGTCGAGGGCGCAGCCGAGCTGCGGCCGGAGTGGTTCAAGCAGGGCCACCGGATCGGGATCACCTCCGGGACCTCCACCCCCGGATGGGTGGTGGATGAGGTTGAGGAGGTGTGCCGTGCTCTCTGAGCGGGACGACTTGGAGTTGACGGAAGCCGAGGATCCCATCGAGTCCGTGGACGCCACGGCGCGCCGGGTGCTGGGCCGGTACCAGGACAGGATCGTGGATGGGCTGCGGGCTTCGATCGAGTACCTGCCGACCGAGATCTCCGCTCCTGCCCGCTACCACTTGGGGCTGGAGCCCGGGGCACGCCCCGGGAAGGCTCTGAGGCCGACCCTCACCATGCTGATCGCGGAGGGGCTCGACGGTGACCCGGAGTGGGCCCAGCACCTTGGGGTTGCGGTCCAGCTGATCCACGACTTCTCCCTGGTCCATGACGACATCGTCGACGAGGACCGATCCCGCCGCGGCCAGCCCGCCCTCTGGGTCAGGGCGGGGATGCCCACCGCTCTGAACACCGGAGATGCCCTGCTCACGGCCGCTTTCCTCGCCATCAGCCGCTCGGGTGTGCCGCCCGGCATGAGCCGGTTGGCGGCCGACACCCTGGGTTCGGCGACCCTCGAGATGGTGGAAGGCCAGCAGGCGGATATCGCCGCCACCGGGCGCCCGCCATCAGACCTCGCCGCCTACCTCCGCATGGTGGAGCTGAAGACGGGGGCGCTCATGGGCGCTGCGACAGCGATGGGCGCGGTGGCGGCGGGAGCGTCCATCGAGGTGGTGACCGCCTGCGAGCGGTTCGGCAGAACCCTGGGCATCGCCTTTCAGCTGCGAGACGACACCCTGGGCGTTTTCGGGGATGCCGATGAGACCGGCAAACCGGTCGGCAACGACCTGCTCCGCCGCAAGCAGGGCCTGCCCTTTTTGCTGGCGCTCAACCAAAGAGGGGATGTGGGTCGCACCGCGCGCTCCTGGTTGGCCTCAGACGGGATCTCTCTCGCCACTTTGGACGCGGCGGTCGATCTGCTGCGGGAGGCGGGGATCGCGACCCGCTGCGAGGGCCTGACCACCACCTGGACCGAGAGGGCGCTCGGGGCAGCGGCCAAGCTCCCCCTGTCGGCGCCGATCGGGGACGAGGTGGAGCGCCTGTGCCGGTGGCTGGGAGAACGCTGGAGTTGACCCTCGAGTTCGCTTCTGAGTCGCCATCTCGTCCCGGCCTCAGGGCCCACGAAGAGCTGCGCCCGGCTCTGGAACGGGCAGTGGCCAATCTGCTCGCGCGCCAGAGAGCGGATGGCTCCTGGATGGGGGAGCTGGAGAGCAACGCCGCCATCACCGCCGAGTATCTCCTCATGCGCCGCTTCCTGGGGACCGAGGACCCGGCGCGAGAGGAGTCCGCCCTGCGCTACCTGCGTGGCCAGCAGCGGCATGACGGGAGCTTTGGGATAGCTCCCGAGGTCGAAGGGGATGTGAGCATCACGGCGGAGGTCTTCGTGGCCATGCGCGCGGTGGGGCTGCCCCTGGACGACCCAGCCGTCGCCGGCGCACGAGCATTCGTCGCCAGCCACGGCGGCGTCAACGCGACCCGCGTCTTCACCCGCATCTGGATGGCTCTTGCCGGGCTCTGGCCCTGGAGCGCTCTGCCGGTGGTGCCACCGGAATGGATCCTGATCCCCGGCAAGAGAATCGGGAGCATCTACGACCTGGCCTCCTGGGCTCGTGCGACCACCGTACCGCTGGCGATCCTGCGCTCCATGGAGGTTGTCTTCCCCCTGGAGAGGCCGAGGCCCGGAGAGTTGCCCGCCGGCCCGACCCTGGCACCGGTCGGGACTTTGACCTGGAAGTCCGTGGATCGCCTGGTGCGGATCTATGGCCGGCTTCCCAAGGTCGGCCTGCGCCGCCTGGCTATGGCGGAGGCCGAGCGCTGGATCCTGGACCACCAAGAGGAAGACGGCTCCTGGGCCGGAATCCAGCCGCCGTGGGTCTACGGGCTGATGGCGCTGGTGGCGCGGGGGCACCAGCTCACAGACCCCGCGGTGAGCAGGGGCCTGACGGCCCTGGAGAGCTTCGGAATAGAGGACGAGGCGGGCTTTAGGCTGCAGGCCTGCGTCTCACCGGTTTGGGACACTGCCCTGGCCCTCTGGGCGCTGCTCGACGCGGGCGTCCCCAGAGACCATCCTGCGATCAGGAGAGCGGTGGATTGGCTGGTGGGCCGGGAGGTCAAGAAGTTGGGCGACTGGGCGGTGCACGTACCGGATGTGGCCCCCGGAGGCTGGCCCTTCGAGTTCTACAACGACCAGTACCCGGACACCGACGACACCGCGGTCGTCCTCTGCGCCCTCTCGGCCGCCGGCCACTCGCGCGACGACGGAACCCCTGCGGGCGCGGCGATGAGCCGCGCCTTGACCTGGCTGGTGGCCATGCAGGGCTCCGACGGCGGGTACGCGGCCTTCGATGTCGACAACAACCGGCGCTGGGTAGAGCGGCTCCCAATCTCCGACTTCGGCGAGGTGCTCGATCCCCCGAGCCCGGATGTCACGGCCCATGTGGTCGAGGCTTTCGTGCGCTGCGGCGGCCGCGATCTCGCGCTGGCAAAGTGGCGGGCGGTGTCGTGGCTGCGCGCATCGGAGGAGGGTGAGGGAGCCTACTTCGGGCGCTGGGGTGTCAACTACGTATACGGAGGTGCGGCTGTCGCCACTTCCCTGGCGACGCTCGACGAGCATGCCGACCAGGGACGGCTGTTTCGGCTGGGCAGGTGGGTGGCGGCCCATCTGCACGAGGACGGGGGGTTCGGAGAGTCGGTCCTCTCATACCACGCCGCCGAGCACATCGGACGCGGGGCGGCCACGCCCTCCCAGACGGCCTGGGCCCTGATGGCACTCGAAGCAGCCTTGCATGCCTCCCTGGAGCTGGATGGGGACGGGCGGCTCACCAGGGCCGCCGAGGCGGCGGCCGGCTGGCTGGTCAGGCACCAGCAGCAGGACGGGGGCTGGACCGACCGTCACTTCACCGGCACGGGGTTTCCCCGCGCCTTCTATCTCCGCTACGAGATGTACGCGACGATCTTCCCCGTGATGGCGCTGGCGCGCTTGGTCGAACCCGGCAGCGCGCTGAGCCCGGGCGACTGATCCCGAGGATGCTGCCGACGCCAGCGACCGAGCTCCCCCAGTACTCCCGCGGGCGGCTCGACAGCGCCAGGAGGGCGGAGAACTTCCCCATCGCGGCCTGGCTGCTGCGGCCCTCACGGCGTGAGGCGCGAGCTGCGATCTACGGTTTCTGCCGCCTGGTCGATGACATCGGCGACGAAGGGCTGGGCGACCCGACAAGCCTGCTCGGGCTCTGCCGACAGGAGCTCGATGCCTGCTATTCGGGACACCCCTCTCATCCGGTCTTCATCCGCCTCCAACCGGTGATCGAGCGCCATGAACTCGACCGCGACTGCTTCGTGCGCCTGATCCAGGCCAACATCCAGGATCAGGAGGTCAATCGCTACGCGACCTGGGAGGAGCTGGAGACCTACTGCACCCTCTCCGCCACCCCGGTCGGCCAGCTGGTGCTGGAATTGGAGGGGATCCGCGATCCCGAGGCCGTAGCCCACTCGGACTCTATCTGCACCGGCCTGCAGCTGGCGAACATGTGGCAAGACGTGGCCTCGGATCGCAAGCGGGGACGGCGCTACCTGCCCCTGGAGGTGCTGCTGGAACACGGGGTGAGCGAGGAGGAGTGGGAGACGGGGCTTCCCTCCCCGGGCGCGCGAGCCGCCCTGCTCCATGCGGTCAGCCGCGCCCGCCGGATTCTGCGTGATGGATGGCCCCTGGTGCGGGATACCCCGGGGCTGATGGGCCTGGAGATGGCCACCTTCATCCTCTCGGGGCTGGCCGCGACAGACGCCGTGGTGGGAGCGGGCGACCTGGTGTTCCGGGAGAAGGCTCGGATCGGCAAGGGCCAGCGCCGGCGCGTGCTCATCCGGTCCCTGGTCGCCTGGCGTGGCCAGAGACCGCCACTCAGATGAACGCGGCGCCGGAGCAGACCCTGACCGATGCATATCGCCTCTGCGCTCAGCAGGTGCGCCGCTCGGCGGCCAACTTCTACTACGCCTTCATGCTGCTGCCGGGCCCCAAGAGAAGAGCCCTGCACGCGGTTTACGGTTTCTGCCGGGGAGCCGATGACATCGCCGACGGGCCCGGCAGCGCCGAGGAACGGCGCGCACTTCTCGAAGACTACCGTCAGTCACTGCTGGAGGCCCTCGCCGGGCGCCCCCGGGGGTCGGATTGGCTGGTACTGGCCGACAGCGCGAAGCGCTTCGAACTGGACCCCGCCAACCTGAGCGAGGTGATCGACGGGTGCGCCGCCGACTGCGCCCCGCTGGAGGTGAACACCGAGGCGGATCTGCAACGGTACAGCTACGGAGTGGCGGGTTCGGTCGGGTTGCTCAGCGCCAGGATCTTCGGTTACAGGGACCTGGCGGTCCCCGGCTACGCCGTCGAACTCGGCGAGGCGATGCAGCTGACCAACATCCTGCGGGATCTGACCGAGGATCTCGGCAATGGAAGGTGCTACTTGCCGGCCGAGGACCTGGCGCGATTCGGAGTCTCGCGGGAGGATCTCCTGGTGGGCCCCCTGGGGTCGCGCGCTCAGCGCTATCGTGACCTGATGCGGTTCGAGGTCGATCGGGCAAGGCGCCACTTCCGCAGCGGGCTTCGGCTGGTGCCCCTGGTGGAGCGGGATGCCCGCGGTTGCCCGGCCGCCCTGGCCGCCCTGTACCAGCGCCTCTTGGTCGAGGTCGAACGCCGCGACTACGACGTGCAGTCCCAGCGCATCAGCCTTAGCAAGTCGCACAAGGTTGGGCTGGCTCTGGGCGCCTGGTTGCGCGCCACCCTGCGGCCGTGAGCGCAGCCTCGGACCGGCCCCAGACCGTGGTGGTCGGCGGCGGGCTCGCCGGCATCACCTGCGCCCTCCACCTGGCAGACCGCGGCCATCAGGTGACCGTGCTGGAGCGAGCTCCTGCTCTCGGTGGCCTCTGCCGGTCGGTGGCCGACCCGACCGTGGGCCGAGTCGACACCGGCCAGCACGTCTACCTCGGCTGCTGCTCTCACCTGGAGGGTCTGCTCGCGCGGCTGGGGGTGCGACCAGCTCTGCGGCAGCGCCGTCTGGAACTGGCGGTCGCAGACCCCGCCACGGGCCTCACGAGGGCCCTGAGGGCCGGGCCGCTGCCCGCTCCATTACACCTGCTGCCGGTCTTGGCCAGGTGGCCGGGCCTGGGGCCGCGGGCGCTGGTCGACGCCCGCCGGGTGGCGTCGTCACTCAAGGATGGGGGCGTGTCCGATCTGGATGACGTGCCGGCACTCGGCTGGCTGCAGAGCCTGGGCCAGAGCCAAGCCATGATTGAGCGGCTGTGGGAGCCATTTCTCGTCGCCGCCTGCAACCTCGCCCTGGCCGAGTGCAGTGCCGCCTCGGCAGCCCAGGTGATCTCCGAGGGGCTGCTTGGATCAGGGTCGTCGGCGGCACTGCGGGTCCCCGGAGAAGACCTCACCGCCTGGCTCGGTCCTCCGGCGCTGCGCCAGCTTGAGGCGATGGGAGTCACCGTACGCCTGCGCTTTCGGGTCAAGGGGATCCGGCACCAGGACGGCGGGCTTGTGGCCTTCGACGAGGCGGGCACGGAGGTCCCGGGGAACCGGGTCGTCTTGGCAACAAGAGCCAATCACGCGAGGATCATGCTCTCCCAGGGAGGGATGGAGGACGAGGGCCTCAATCGGGCCTCCGAGATCCCTGACTCGCCGATTGTTAACGTCCACCTCTTCACCAACCGGCCCTTCCTCCCCCACCCGATCGTGGTCGTCCCGCGATCTCCGCTGCAGTGGCTCTTCGATCGGTCGGCATTGAATCCATCAGAGGGCCAGCGGGATAACCTCTTCCATTCGGCGATCTCAATCTCGGCTGCGCGCGAGGAGGTGGCCATCGCCGAGGATCGTCTCATCAACATGATGTGGGAGCTCTGCCGCTCGGTATTTCCGGCGGCCGCCCGGACCCGGCTGCTGGGGGCGAGGGTCACCCGGGAGGCGCACGCCACCTTCGCCCCGGTGGCCGGCTCGGCGGCATGCCGGCCCGGCCCGACAACCGCCCTGCCGGGAATCCTCGTGGCGGGCAGCTGGACGGCGACCGGCTGGCCGGCGACGATGGAGGGAGCGGTCAGGTCAGGGGAGGCAGCGGCCCAGGCAGCCTGACTCAGTCAAGCCCGGCCCTCCCCACCGCCCGGGCTCGCCGGGCAGCAGGGGGTGGCCCCCACGGTCCTGGAATCAGACTCCGCGATTTCCTGAGCGCCTCGGTCAGGGCCCGAGCGGCCAGCCGCTGACGCCTTCCCACCGCCAGCAGGGAAGGCAGGGCGCCGGGATGGCGCAGGAGAAGTCTCGTCAACAGGACCATCGAGGGTCCCCGCCCACCCAGGACAAGCAGCGCTCCGGCCGCCCCCAGGGGCTGCCCGGGGGTGTCCAGAACCACTCGTACGGCGACCACCGATGGGCCCAGAGATTCGATCCAGGCGGCGGTCTCCATCTCCACCAGCTCGGCGCCCAGCCTGACGAGCTCCCGGCGCTGCTCTGGTCCGTCGGCGATGGCTGCCACGCTGGCAAGCCCACACGGCCGCCCCACGCCGCCCAGCAGGAGGTCCCGATTGGCCCCGGAGTCCAAAGGTGTCCAGGCCCCGGCCGGGGAGAGCACCCGGGTGGCCACGCCCACCATCCCCAACTCCCATCCCGGCGCACACCCTCCGGCTATCCCGGCGACCAACACGACACTTCCCCTGGGGGCAGCGTGCGCGGCCCTGGAGGCTGCCTCCTGGCCCATCCCGGTCACCCAAACCTCGACCGGGGATCCTGGACTCACCCACCTGATGCCCCAGGCGGTGCGGGAGCGCTCCCATCTCATGGGAAGGGCGGATCTGGCAGCCGCCGCCTCGGAATTCAGCGCACAGGCGACGATGAGCAGGCTATGTGGAGGTCCCCCCGCCTCTCTCAGAAATCTGGCGCCCAACAGGCACAGGAGGATGACGCCCACCGCCGCCAGGGCCGCGGGTCCGACGCCCAGCAGCAGGGCCAGGACCGTGCTCTGCAGGAGGACCCCAGCCAGCAGGATCAGGCACAGGCCAAGGCTTAGAGACGGCCCCGGGCGGGTCTCCCCAAGCCAGATGCGCAGCCAGGCCACCAGCAGCAGGCCGACCACGAACCAGCCGACGTAGTTCAGGGCAGAGACTCCAAACCAGACCCCCGAGCCCGGGGGATACCGATAAATCGATCCCAGAAACCAGTGGGCGCCACGCAGAGCCACGGGGTCGACGACGACATCGACCCCCACCAGGAGGAGAGCGCCCAGGAGGAGCCTTGCGGGCCCGCGGGCACCAAGGGCGCCCACGACGGTGTAGGCGCAGTATGCCAGCCAGGTGAAGCTCAGGCTGTCGAAGAGTGGTACTCCGGCGATCAGCCAGTCGCGGTTCAGTCCCGCCAGCCGGTAGTGGTACACCCCGAATGGGATCCCGAGGCCAGACACCGATCCCCACTCGGCCAAGAACGCGATCGCCCAGCCACCCAGGAGGACGGCCAGCGCCACCCGTGCCCCGTGGCGCCTCCAGATGACGACGGCCACCAGCAACCAGGGCAGGAATGAGTACCAGCGATCAAGCAGAGGCAGGAGGTCGTGGGGCACCTCAGGAGCGCTCCCGGGGTCGCTCCGCACCGAGCTCCGCGACAGCATTCCGCAGTGCTCGATCGAGGTCCCCCGGGGACCATGCGAGCTCCTCCCGGGCGCGGCTTGAGTCCACCCACATGGGGTGGGCCGCCATCCTGACCGCGGTCAGCGGAATCCTCGGGGGACGGCCCCGGACAAGGGCTGCGGCCTCGCTGGCGGCGGCGGCCGCGTAGGCGGCGGGCAGGGGGATTCTCCACCGCGGCGCCCGGACTCCCGCCCTGGCTGCGACCTCGGCCAGCAGTTGGGCCATGGTCAGGTTGCGATCTCCGAGGATGTAGCTGCGCCCAGGTGTGCCGCGTTCCAGGGCCAGCACGTGTCCGCGACCGACCGCCTCAACATCGACCAAGTTCAATCCGGTGGCCACCACGGCCGGTATGCGACCGGCAAGGAAGTCCCGGATCGTGGCGCCTGTGGGCGTGGGGCGGACATCTCCTTGTCCGACCGGGGTGCTCGGCTGCACCACCACAACCTCCAGGCCCCGCCAGCCCAGCGCAATCCGCTCGGCGACCCACTTCGACCGCTTGTATGGGCCGGCCAGGGACGCGGGATCCCGGGCCTGATCAGCCTCTGTGAGGACCCGCCCGCTGCGCTCGAAGGCCAGGGTGCCGACCGTGCTGCAGTGGACAACCCGGCCCACGCCCACCCTCATGGCGGCCCGGAGCACGTTGCGCGTGCCGCCCACGTTGGTGGCGACCATTGAGGCAACATCGGCCGCGCGCACCGCCAGGCGATAGTCGGCGGCGCAGTGGATGATCGCCTGACAACCCGAAGCTGCTGCCACCACGGTGGCGCCATGGTTGACATCCCCGACCACCACCTCCGCCGGGCCTGCGGGGACGCTGGCGGGACTGCGCGCCATAACCCTCGCCTCGTACCCGGAGGCGACCAGGGCGCGCACCACGGCCGCTCCCACGAAGCCCGAGCCCCCGGTCACCAGAACCCTCATGGCGGGAGAGGAGCTCGTCAACGCCCTGCCAGCCCCTGCTGAGTCGGAGCCATGAGCACATAGCCGTCGTTGCGGTGAGTCACAAGCATCTGTGGACGGCTGGGGTCCGCCTCCAACTTGTGCCGCAGCCGATGCACGCACATCGTCACGGCCTGGGGGGTCGCGGCCGGATCCCCGCCCCAGGCTCCCTCGATGATCTGGCGCCTGGTGACGACCACGCCTGAGTTGACCGCGAGGTACTCCAGCAGGTCCGCCTCCCGAGGGCTGAGAAAGTGCCGACGGCCCTCGATTCGGGCGGACCTGCGCACCGGTTCCACCACCAGCGGACCGACCTCGATCGCGCGGCCGGCCCCCCGGCGGTCGGTCTGGCGGCGACGCAGGATGGCGGCCATGGTCGCCTTGAGGATGGCGGGAGGGTAGGGGCGCGGGAGGACGTAGTCCGCTCCCGCCTCCATCAGGGCCGCCGCCTCCTGGGGGGCGCTGCTGGTGATCACGAGCGGCGCCGTCGTGACGGTGCGGATGGATTCGACGCCCCGCACGCCCCGCAGCGGCTCCCGATCAGCCACTATCGCCACCGGCTGATCCTGGCGCACCCGCTGCCCCAGCTGCTCAGCGCTGGCGACCACGGCCACCTCGAGCCCGGGAATCTGCCCCAGGAGGTGCTGCGCCAAGTCGGCGTAATCACGATCCGGCTCCAGAACCACAACCAGCATTAGGCTATTTTCCGCGACCGGCACCCAGAGGCCGGGCCCACCAGCGATTGCATGAAGGAGCAGACATCATGGCGCTCTTCAACTCGGACGCTCTCCTGGACCGACTGGAATTCCTCGACAGCCCAGCCGACAGTCTGCAGCGGTTGCTGGGCCGCGGCCTGAAGGTCGGGGGTGCCAACGCTCAGGCCGTCAAGGATCTCCTAAATGGAGTGTGGCTCGGCCACCCGCTACATCCCGCTCTCACCGACCTACCGATTGGCGCGTGGACGTGCAGCACCGCCCTCGACCTGATGGACCGCGGCCAGGGCGACACGATGGGCAGGGCGGCCGATTTCCTCATCGGCGCCGGCCTGGTCTCTGGTCTTGGCGCGGCCGCCTCCGGGATCGCCGACTGGCACGACACCTACGGTCCCGAACGACGGACCGGCCTCGCTCACGCGCTGCTCAACACAGCCGGAATGGGTATGTTCAGCGGCGCCCTGGTCTTGCGGCTCACCGGTCGTCGCTCCTCGGCCCGGCCCCTGGCCGTCATGGGATACCTGCTGGCCGCCGCCGGCGCCTTCCTCGGTGGTGACATGGTCTTCAGACTGGGGACTCAGGTAAACCGCAACGCCTGGACGGCGGGACCAGATGAGTGGGCCGACGCAGCCGCGGAAGAGGAGGTGACCGAGGGCGCCGTGCGGCGCTGTCAGGTGGACGGCGCTACCGTGCTGCTGCTCCGCCAGCAGGGCGAGATCTGCGCCCTCAGCGCCGTCTGCTCCCACGCCGGAGGTCCGCTCGAGGAAGGAGAGGTGGTGGAGGGGACGGTCCGATGCCCGTGGCACGGATCCCGTTTCGACCTTGGGTCTGGTGAGGTCAGGCAGGGACCGGCGAGCATGGGCATTCCCGTCTTTGAGACCAGGACCACCCCCGCGGGCCGGGTGGAGATAAGAAGAGCCCGCGGCTGAACATCGCACAGGCGCTGAGACGCCCAAGCCGCGAGCGGCCCTGGCCGGCCGGCCTTGATGGGTGGCCGCCACCTCTTCCCCTTCGAGGCGGCACTCGAGCCAGCGCGCCTTCGGTGCTCTGGTCGGGTCGCCAGCGGACGGGGCGGGGTGGAGGCACAGGGCCACCTCGGCTCTCGCTGCCAGGCTCGGGAGCGGCCTGAGGAACGTGATGGCCCCGGGCGCCCCATCACGACGTTGCTGTCGACGTACACCCGCTGATCCTGCTCTCCAGCACCATTCTCACCGCCTAGAGCGTTCGCGGTCGTGACCGCTGCGCCCAGCCGTTCATTGGGCGAGCTCAGGGATGCGGTGGCGGAGCCGGTCAAAGAGGCTGAGACATAAGGGCGCCAGCCGCCTGTTGAGGGGACCCGGGCCGCGTGCGAACCAGGTGCTGAAAAGCCCTTCCCGGACCGGCCTTACAGCGGGCCGCCCACAGCGCCGGGAAGCAGGCGGGGCTCAATCCTCGACTCCTTCGCCTGCCCGTCCGGGGCGCGCTCGACGTGATAGGCGCCCGCCCCATTGACCTCGCTGACCGCCTCCACCATGACCGTGCCCTGGTACAGAAGCCCGACGCCGTTGTCGGTGGCGTAGCCCGCAGGCAGCAACTCCTCGGCGATGAGCCGCTGAAACAGGGGCCGCCGCTGTTCCTCCGCATCGTAATGAACTCCATTCGAGAACGGCAGGAACCCCAGGCCATTTGTCAACAGGCGAAGCTCCGGGCCAAATGAGTCCGTCGTGCCGCCCACATGCCAGCAGACTGAACCCGCGGAAACACCCGCCAGGACAACCCCGGACTCCCAGCACCCTCGCAGGATCCTGTCCAGGCCGTGCAGTCGCCACAGCGCCAGCAGGTTGGCGGTGCTCCCTCCGCCAACCCAGATCAGGTCCTGGGCCTGCAGATGGGCAGCCACATCGGCGACATTGGGCATGGGGAACAGGTTGAGGACGGATACCCTCACGTCGCGCTCGTAATAGGCGGCGTGAATGGTGGCGTTCCACCATGCCTGGTCGCCCCCGGCGGTGTTGATGAAGCACAACCTGGGAGTGCCCGGCGGCTGCGCCAGTTCCAGCGCGTAGTCGAGAAGTCCCCCAGGTCGCACCAGGGTCCTGGGATCCGGGAGCAGTCCCCCGCTGGTGGCGAGTATGGTCGGCGAGTCAGCTGGCACGGTGCTCAGGGTATGGCAGCCGCTCTGGCCAGGTCAAATTCCGCCGGATGGGCGAGTTGGACCGCCGCGACCGTCAGCTTTCTGATCCTGCCAGGGGACTCTGCTCTCTGGGCGTAGCAAATGCCGCTGGCCGGACTCGTCGCGGGCAGCGATTCGGCTCCCCTGGCCCGGCCACGGCGGGCGGGGTGGGCTGCGGGGCCGCCCACGATCTGGCATGCTCTCAGAAGACTTGCTGGAAGTTCCACGACCTTGATCAATTCTGCAGCGCTCACCCCTGACCCGAACTCGCCGGCGGCTGGTGAGGACGTCCTGCACCTGGTCAGGGGCAGTCGAGCGATCTGTGCTCTGACCGGCGCCGGAATCTCCACGGACTCGGGAATCCCCGACTTCCGAGGGCCGCGTGGCCTGTGGACCACAGATCCCATGGCCCCGGGCAGGAGCACTCTCACCCACTACGTCAGCGACGCGGCCGCCAGGCGGGCCACCTGGCGCAGGCGCGCCATGCCCCTCCAGCCCGAACCCCGGCCCAACCCTGGGCACCTTGCCCTAGTGAATCTGGAGCGACAGGGCCGGTTGCAGGCGGTGGTCACCCAGAACGTCGACAGTCTGCACTTCCTGGCGGGCACGTCCCCAGCGCGCCTGGTGGAGCTGCACGGCTCCTTGCGTGAGTTCGTCTGCCTCTCCTGCGGCCATGGCGGACCGATGGCCGAGGTTCTGGAGCGAGTGCGTCAGGGGGAGGAGGACCCCGACTGCCCAGCCTGTGGAGGGCTGCTGAAGTCAGCGGCCATATCCTTCGGGCAGAAGGTCCCTCTCGAGGCCATGCGCCGCGCGGAGAGCGCGGTGCGCGCCTCCGATCTGCTGCTGGTGGTGGGGACCAGGCTGGAGGTCTTCCCCGCGGCGGAGCTGCCTCACCTGGCCATCGCTGCTGGAATTCCCATCGTGATCGTCAACGCGGAGCCCACGCGCTACGACCGTCACGCCCGGGCGGTGCTGCGCCAGCCGATATCGGAGGTGCTGCCGCGTATCCTGGCCCCGGCGAACTGACCGCAGCCAGCGCCGGACGGTGCCGGTGGGCCCTCGGCAGGCGAATCCCGGCGACGGAAGGTGTGAGGCCAGGACGCTCTCGTGCCGCTCATGAAGCAGCTGCCGAACTCCCACCCGGACTCTGCAGTGTGGGGCGCCGGGTCGAACGGGCAACCCGCGGGGAGCGGGCCTAGTCGGCCGCCCCAGACGACTCGGACCGGCCCAGCCAGCTGGGCACCGCCTCCAGCCCCGCCAGGGCGAGGGTGACCGCGGTTGCGGCCACCGCCATCTGCTCAAGGTCGTAGCCCCCCTCGAGGACCACGGCCACCCGGCTCGGACAGACTTCCGCGGCCACCTGGCAGATGCGGTCGATCGCCCTGGCGTAGGCGCGCCAGTCGAGGGCCAGGTTGGCCAGGGGGTCCGTCCCCAGGGCGTCGAAGCCGCAGCTAACCACGACCAGGTCAGGCCGGTGCGCCACGACCGCCGGCAGGATGACCTCCTCCAGGGCTCGCAGCCACTCCGAATTCCCGGTGCCCGGGGCCAGCGGCACGTTCAGCGTCTTGTTGAACCCAGCCCCCTCTCCCCGCTCAGCGGCCAGGCCGCTCCCCGGGTAGAGGGGGGATTGATGCAGTGACGAGTACAGCACGGCGCCATCCCGCCAGAAGGCGTCCTGAGATCCATTGCCGTGGTGGACGTCGAGGTCCACGATGGCGGCCCGCTCCACGCCCAGGGTGGACTGAGCATGGCGGACCGCGATCGCGACATTGTTGAAGAGGCAAAAACCCATCGCCCGGTCGGGGGTCGCATGGTGGCCCGGTGGACGCACCAGGGCGAATGCCGGGGTCGGGTTGGGCAGGCAGGCGAGGGCGACCGCCTTGATTGCGGCGCCAACGGCGTCCAGCCCGATTTCGTACGAGAAGGGGGTGCAGTAGGTGTCGGAGTCGATCCAGCCACCGCCTTGGAAGGCGAAGTCGCGGATGGAGCGCACGTGGGCGTCCGTGTGCACCAGGGCCAGGTCGCGCTCCTCGGCGGGCGCGGCGCTCAACCACCATTCATCCAGGATCCGGGGATCCCGTCTGAGACCGGCGGTGATCGCCCTCAACCTGTCGGCCGACTCCGGGTGCCCCCAGCTGTCATGGCCGAGAAAGGTCGGGTCGTAGATCAGCGCCACCGGCTGGGAGGAAGCTTCCGAGGCAGCGTCCAAGTGCTACTGGTCCAACGACAGCACCATCTGCGGGGGCGCTATGCGGTGATCCTCCTTGGTCGGACGAACGGCCGTGCCGACTGCGAAGAACTCGATCACGTGGCTGCCCCAGCCGTGGTTGTTCTCCTTGATCTGGGCACCCACGATGCCCTCGGCAGCGACCTCCTCGGCCTCGGTTTGCATCCGCTCCATGGCCAGTTCCCGGGCGTCGTACAGGGCCTGGGTGAAGTTCGGCATCTCCTGATTCTGGCCCATCTTGCGCATCCACGAGCCCAGCCCCTGATGGGCGACGTGGTACACGCAGGATCCCATCACCAGGGCCAGGGGAGCGTAGCCCGCCTGCAGCAGAGTCCAGAAGTCCTGACCGGAGAGGTCGGAGGTGAACGGCTTGCCCTTGGGGGTCTTCATGCTGCCCTGCTGGCTGCGCACCGCGGTGCCCACGGCCATGAACTCGGCCAGCCCCTGCCCCCACTCATAGCGGTTTATGTCCAGCCTGACCCCGACTATGCCGTCCGCACCCAGCACGTCGGCCTCCTCCTCCATCCGGGTCATGGCCAGCTCGCGCGCTTGGTACATGGCCTGACTCAAAACCTGCAGTTCCTGATTCTGACCGTAGTTGGCTATCTGCAGCCCGATGTGATAGATGGAACTGCCGACCACCAGCCCGACCGGGTCGAAGCCGGCCTCCTTGACCAGGAGAAACTCCGAGATCGAGAGGTCGCTCGTGAAGAGCTTTCGGTGACCCTCTGTGCCCCGCATCTCGCGGAGCCGGTTCATGGCGTCCTGGGGAATCTCAGGCTGCCCCGGTTGGTCGGGCATGCGCTAGCCTCCTTTACGTTCTGAGTGAAATTACCATCTTGGGCTTCTCAAACTTCGGGGCGTCCGCATGGGGAGAGACCGCAGTCCCCAGGATCACCCACTCGATAATCCTGCCCCCGACGGATTCCGAACCAGTGGGAAACTCCAAAACGTGTGACTCGATCTCAACCCCGACCACACCGCCGGCCCTGACGTCGGCGGCCTCCTGAGCCAGCCGACGCCGGCTCATGTCCTGGGCGCGGGCGAGGGCGAGGGTGTAGCTGGCCACCTCCTGATTGGTCCAGGCGGAGACGCCCATGCCCCCCAAACGCCCCATCCCCAGGCCACCGCCGAAGTAGGCAATGGCCTGATATGCGCTGGCCCCCATCACCAGGCGCAGCGGGCGGTGGCCGGCGGCGAGCAGTTTGGCCATCTCCTGACCGCTCAACGTGGACGTGAAGGGCGTGCCGGCAGGGGTAGCGGACCCCTGCTTGACGATGGCAGTTCCGATCACGGTGAACTCAGCCATCCCGGTGGCCCATTCCCAACGATTTATCTTGAGCCTGACGCCGACCACGCCCTCCGCCCCCAGCCCCTGCGCCTCCAGGGTCAACCGGTGAATGGCGCGTTGCCTCGCTTCCATCAGTCCGGACGTCAGCATCGCGTTCTCCTGGGGCTCGGACCCCCCGTAGCCCATCCCGGAGAAGCCGCCGCCGAGGTTGCCCCAGCCGGTCGAGATCCATCCCATTCGGTACAGAGAACTGCCCAGCACCATCGCCAGCGGACGGTAGCCAATCGCCCTGAGGGCCGCCAGCTCATCGACCGACAGATCCGAGGTGTAGGCGCCGCCCTCGGTCGCCTGCCGCCTGATCCGCTCCTGGGCCTCCAGGGGAATCCCCCCGGCCTCGACCATCTGGCGGCTCTGCTCCAAGCGCTGCTGCTGGTCGGGGGTCAGCTGCCCACCAGCTCCGCCTCCGCCCCGGAAAATGCGCACTTTCGCTCAGCCTAGCAGACGTTCAAGAGCCTGACGGTCGGCGGAACTGGCAGCACTCTGCCTGACCAGAGCCCGGGTGAGCTCCTCCACCCAACTGTCAAGGTTGAGTTCCTCGTTCTTAAGGGCGATCCCCCTGACAACCTTGGTCCGCTTGGCCAGGATCGCTCCCCGCTCCCGGATCAGTTCGAAATGGTCATCACCCATCTGAATCTGGATCCGCCGCACGGATTTCGAGCGGCGCAGCATCCCGCTGGTCTGGTAGTCGACCCGCGCCCGTCCCGGCAGCGCACCCTCGAACTTGGAAGCCATCACCTCCAGGAAGGTGGCGAGGTCGCCGGAGTCGGCCCGGAGCGAGGACGCCAGGCGTTCAAAGTCCTGGTCCGGCTCCTCCAGGGAACTTAGCTCATCCATGTCAACAATGGCGAATATACCGCTCCGGCCGACCCCAAACGGCGGACGGAGTTTGTCAAGCCCCTTCACAAATCGCTCGCGAGTCCCTAACCTTGCCCGCAATAGGGATCGAGGGCGGGCGAAGGGTTCCAGGCAGCCCGTGCCTCACAGCAACTGCAGGGAGGTGTTACCAGATGGCTGTGGCAGCCAAACCTGACTACGAGGCTTCGGATAGGAAGTTAGACCGGCACATGTCGGTCTGGCAGCTCTTCTTTCTGTCGATGGGAGGCATCATCGGCTCCGGCTGGCTCTTCGCGGCGATAGCGTCGGCGGCCGTGGCGGGGCCGGGCGCGATCGTCTCCTGGATCGTGGGCGGCGTGCTCGTTTTGTTCGTCGCCCTCAACTACGCCGAGGTTGCGGGCATGATGCCCCGCAGCGGGGCGATCGTCCGCTACCCTCACCTGACCCACGGCGGCTACACCGGCTTCATCCTGGGCTGGACCTATCTGCTCTCCGCGGTCTCGGTGCCCGCGATCGAGGCCGAGGCGGTGGTGACATACGCCAGCTCCTACATCCACGGCATCGTCAACTCCAGTTCGGAGCTGATCTGGCCCGGTGGCATTCTCTTCGGGATTGGGCTGATGATCCTGTTCTTCATCATCAACTACGTGGGCATCCGCTTCCTCAGCCAGCTCAACTTGGTCGTCACGGCCTGGAAGTTCCTTATCCCCGGGTTGACCATCATCTTTCTGCTGATCCTGGACCTGCACACCAAGAACTTCGGAAGCTACGGGGGCTTCTTCCCGCTCGGGACCCAACCGGTTCTGGGAGCGGTCGCCACCACCGGAATCGTGTTCTCCTACCTGGGGTTCCGGCAGGCTCTTGACTTCGGCGGGGAGGCGCGCAACCCGCAACGGGACGTCCCCATCGCGACCATCGCCTCCATCCTGGCGGGAATGGTCATCTACGTGCTGCTCCAGGTGGCGTTCACGGGCGGAATCAACTGGGGCTTCTTCCACGTCCACGTGGGAGACTGGGCCAAGCTGGCGGCCTCGGGAAGCGCCGCCGCGGATGCGCCCTTCTACGTCCTGATGAAGGGCTCCGGCACCGCCCTGCTGGGCGGGTTCGCCACCATCCTGCTGATCGATGCCTTCGTCTCCCCGAGCGGAACCGGCTACATCTACCTCGGAACCTCCAGCCGGACCGTCTACGGAATGTCGGTCGTGGGGTACCTCCCCAGGTGGTTCCAGGGAATCACCTCTTCGTTCAAGATCCCCTGGCTGGCGCTGATCGCGTCGACCGTCGTCGGCGCCGTCTTCTTCCTGCCCCTGCCGAGCTGGTACGAGCTCGTGGGGATCATCACCTCGGCCACGGTTTTGACCTACATCATGGGCGGGATCGGGCTTCCCATCCTGCGCCGCACCGCGGGCTCTCTGACCCGGCCCTTCCGCCTCTGGGGGTCTGAGATCCTCTCCCCGATCGGGTTCCTCGGGGCAACCCTGATCGTCTTCTGGTCAGACTTCTCCACCCTGGCCATCGTCTTTGCGGCGGTTTTCGTGGCCCTGCCCCTCTTCGTCTGGTTCTACGCGCCGATGAAGGGATGGATCAACCCCGGCGCGGGGGCTGTCCTGGGGGTGGTCTTCCTGGCACTGTGGATTCTGGTCCAGCGCTGGGGGCAGTTCGCATTGGTGGCGAACCCCGCGGCGGTGGCGCACCCCGCGTTTGGTGTCTTCTACTTCGTCACCATCTGCATGATCGTGGGCTTCACCGGCGTGCTCTGGTACATCTCCAACGAGGAGGGCCGCAAGGCGGTCAGCAGCACCTGGTGGCTGATCTTCTACCTGCTCTCCATGTTCGCAATCTCGTACTACAGCTCGTTCGGTGCCGCCTTCCTCGGTTACGTGAGCGGGCCGAAGACCATCGGCATCCCCTTCCCGGCCGACGTGTTGGTGGTGATCATGGTTGGGCTTCTCGCCTACGGCTGGGCCGTCCACAGCGGGTATGAGACAGAGGAGATCGCGGCCATCGTGCTGTCGGGATCCGGACTCGTCGGCCAGGGCCCGATCGCCCAGGCCGGACCGGGTCCTCACCCGGCGGGCGCGCCGGCTCCGGCTCCGACCCCTCCGCCCGGAGGCTGAGGCCACTCCCGACATCGCAACGAACGGGTGCCACCTGGAAGGCGCCCGAGGAGACCGTCCGGCCGGGGGCCGGGCGGTCTCCCTTCGCTTCAGCCGGGCACCGGCTCCCCAGGATCGGTGGTTCGACCGGACGAGGCGGCTATATTCATAGGCATGGGCCTAGCGGAGTCCGACCCACCTTCATCCAGTCACGGCTGGCACAGGTTCCTGGTCGAGTCGAAGAGGCCCCGCTGGGTCGCCAACAAACCCAACTCCTACTGGTACGTGGTGGGCACGGTCTGCGTCGGCGCCTTCATGGGCCAGCTCGACGCCAGCATCGTGGTTCTGGCTCTGCCCAAGCTCTATGAGAGCTTCCACACCACCCTGGGGGCGGTGGAGTGGGTGTCGCTGGCCTACCTCCTGGTTTTGGTGGCGATGGTCACGGCGGTCGGGCGCTTCGCCGACATGGTCGGCCGCAAGCTGCTCTACGTCTACGGCTTCGGAATCTTCATCATCGGGACCTTCCTCTGCGGCCTGGCTCCAAGCCTTGAGCTCCTGGTCGTGTTCCGGGTCCTCCAGGGCTTCGGGGCGGCGATGCTGCAGGCCAACAGCGTGGCCCTGATCGTCCAGGCGATGCCCTCTGACAAGCTGGGCAGGGGCATAGGGGTTCAGGGTGCAGCCCAGGCGCTGGGGCTGTCGCTGGGGCCCGCCCTGGGCGGCTTTCTGATCGTCCTCGGAGGGTGGCGCCTGATCTTCTTCGTCAACGTTCCCGCAGGGCTCATCGGCATGGGGCTGGGATGGTTCCTGCTCCCGCGCAGCCGCCACCTGGCCGAGCGGCAGCCAATCGACTGGCTGGGCATAGGGTGCTTCACGGCCGCCATCTCCGGGCTCCTGCTGGCGGTCTCGTTCGGCAACAGCGTGGGCTGGCTCTCACCCGAGATCCTGGCGTACTTCGTAGCCACGCTGGTGTTCGGGACGCTCTTCATCTACCGCGAGCTGCGCACCAAGGCGCCGATGATGCAGCTCGGGATCTTCAAGGTGGTGCAGTTCTCGGCAGGGATCTCCTCCGGGCTGCTCTCCTACCTGGCGCTCTTCGGCATTCTCTTCGTGCTGCCCTTCTACCTGGAGTTCGCGGCCCATCAGAACTCGGGGCAGGCGGGTCTCGAACTGCTGCTGCTGCCGATGGCCCTGGGGATAACGGCGCCGTTCGCGGGCAATATCGCCGATCGCATCGGGGCCCAGCCCCTGACCGTCGGGGGGATGATCCTGGTCGCCCTGAGCATGGTCGCGATCGTGATCCACCCAAGCTACGGGATCCTGTTGTTGCTTGAACTGGTCGTGTGTGGGATCGGCCTCGGCATGTTCACCCCACCCAACAACGCGGCCATCATGGGATCCGCCCCCAAGCAGCACTCGGGGATGGCCAGCGGAATCCTGAACATGACAAGGGGCATGGGAACCTCCTTGGGAGTGGCCCTGGTCGGAGTCATGTACGGCCTGGCGGCGGGAGCCAGCGCCTCCAGTCGTCAGACCCCCAGCCAGGCCACCGCCGGCCTGGTGGCTTCCGCGATCTTTCTGGCCGCGGTTGCGGTCGTGGCGGCGGTGCTGGCGGCTATGAGGGGCAAGACCCAGTTGAACAGCGACCCCACCCTGACCGCCGAGGGATAGCCGGGGCAGCTGCCTCGTGCGGGGAGGCGGTCGGCTCTGGGAGTATGGGCCGATGCTGACAACTCCCCGCTCTCCCCAGACCGAGCGCCGGGGCACCTGGATCACGGCCGCCGTCGCCATCTCCGCTCTGGCGGCTCTGTTCGCGGTGCGCCAGCAGATTCTTGACCTGGTCCCGCACGGGGATCAGCTGGTGGCCCAATTCGGGATCTTTCTGTTGGCGGTGGTGCTGGGGGGCCTGGCCATTCGAGCCTTCATCGCCCGGCTCTTCTTCCATCTGAAGGGAACCTCCCTCTACTCTTGGCGACCGGTGGCGACCTGGTGCCTGTACCTGGTCCTGGGCCTAGGGGTGCTCTCGGCCCTGCAGATAAATCTGACCGGACTGCTGGCGGCCGGCGCCATCATCGGGGTGGTCGTCGGCGTCGCAGCCCAGACCTCCCTGGGGTCCGTGTTCGCCGGCCTGGTCTTGCTCATGGCCAGACCATTTGTGGTCGGCAACTGGGTCCACATTCGAACCTACCTCTTCTCGGGGATGGAGTACTCGGGGATAGTCACCCATGTCGGCGTCGTCTACACCACGGTCGATGTCAGCGGCCGCCCGGTGCGGATCCCCAACAGCGGGGTGCTGATGGCGGCTCTCACGGTCACCCACATACCCTTGCAGATTGACATCGAGCTTCAGCTGCCCCCGGAGACATCTCTGACGCAGCTCGGGCTGCGCCTGGAGCGCCACCTGCACCTCCGCCCGGGAGAGACCGTGAGCCTCCAGCCCGTTCGGCTGCAGGCTCAGGAGGGCGGTCAGCTCGTCTGCCAGCTCCAGATCCGCAGCCACCTACCCATCGACATGGCGCAGGTCAGCCGGCTGATCATGGGCGGCGAAGCCGCCTCACCGGCAGCGGACCCGATTGGCTGAGGATCGCTACAGCTGGGCCGAGCCGGGCCTGGAAGAGGTCGCCGACGGAGTTTTCCGCTGCCCTCTGCCGCTGCCGGGCGACGCCCTGCGGGCGGTGAACGCCTACATCGTCCGAACCGGCTCCGGGCTCCTGCTGGTTGATTGCGGCTGGGACCGCCCTGAGTGCCGACAGGAACTTCTGGCGGGGATGGGACGCCTGGGGGCCCGCCCCGCTGCCGTCGAGGGCATCTTCGCAACCCACATCCACCGCGACCATCTCGGCCTGGCCGCCTGGGTGCGGGATGAATCGGGAGCGTGGCTTACCCTGGGCCTCGGCGAGAGAATGACACAGACCGCCTTCTCGAGCGATCCCGCAAGGGCCCGCCTGGCATCCCTCGAGAGGCTGCGGAGGTGCTCCGCTGATGACGTGGCCGAAGTGCTGATCGAGCAGGCGCGCCATCTCCCGGAGGATCCCTGGAGTCCCCCGAAGCCGGATCTCTATCTGTGCGGGCGGGAGCTCCTGCTCCCTGGCGGGCTCGAGCTGGAGGTGATAGCCACCCCGGGTCACACCAGGGGACACCTCTGCCTCTTCGACAGGGAGCGGGGCCTGCTCTTCGCAGGCGACCATGTCCTGCCCCAGATCACACCTTCGCTGGGGGTCGAGCTGCCGGGAGAGGACAGCCCGCTGGCGAGCTTCATGGATTCGCTGGTGGTGGTGCGCGAGCTGTCTGCGTCCCTGGTCCTGCCAGCTCACGGACCGACCTTCTCCAACCTGCAGGAGCGGGTGGATGAGCTGCTGACCCACCATCGGGATCGCCTCCAGCGCTGCCTGGAGGTCATTGGCAGCGACGGGAGCACAGTCCGCGAGGTGGCCGCCGCCCTGCCCTGGACCAGGAGAAGAAGGCGGTTCACCGAGCTGGACCCCTTCAATATGATGCTGGCGGTGTTCGAGACCGAAGCCCACCTGCGGGTGCTCCTGGACGCGGGACGCCTGCGCGCGGAAGTCTCCCCGGGTGGGCTACGCTTCCTGAGGGGAAGCTGACCTCTCCCCTGGCTGTGAGAGGGATCAAAAAGGAGTGCAACGATGGCCGAGACCGTGGTCTTCAGGAGCCTCAATCCGGCGACGGAGGAGGTTCTGGCCGAGCACCCGGCCATGTCGCAAGCCCAGATCGACTCCGCCCTGGCCGAGGCCCACGGCGCCTTTCTGCACAACTCTCGGCAGCCCTTCTCCTGGCGAGCCGAGCGGATGCTGGCACTGGCAGACGGCTTGCGAAGAAGGTCCGACGAGCTCGCCCTGCTCATCACGGGCGAGATGGGCAAGCCCATCGGCGAGGCTCGAGCCGAGGTCGAGAAGTGTGCCGTGACCTGCCAGTACTTCGCCCAGCAGGCGGAGCACTTCCTGCGCCCGGAGCCGATGCCATCCGATTCCCCACGCAGCTTCATCGCCTACCGTCCGCTGGGGGTGGTGCTGGCCATCATGCCCTGGAACTTCCCCCTGTGGCAGGTGATCCGATTCGCCGCCCCGGCTCTGATGGCGGGCAACACCGGTCTGCTGAAGCACGCCCCCACGACGTTCGGGGCGGCCCTTGAGCTGGAGCGGCTGGTCGTCGAGGCCGGCTTCCCCGCCGGCTCACTCAGGGCCATCATCTCGGGCACGGAGCCCGTCGAGGGCCTGATCTCGGACCCTTTGGTCAGAGCCGTCACTCTGACCGGAAGTGACCGCGCCGGCAGCCAGGTGGCCCGGCTCGCGGGCCGCGAGCTCAAGAAATGCGTCTTGGAGCTCGGAGGCTCCGACTTCTTCCTCGTCCTCCCGGATGCGGATCTGGAGCGAGCCGCGGACACCGGGGTCAGGGCACGCTTTCAGAACGCCGGCCAGAGCTGCATCGCGGCCAAGCGATTCTTGGTCCACCGGGCCGTGATGGATGAGTTTCTGGAGCGGTTTTTAGCCCATGCCGCCGCCCTTCCCATGGGGAATCCCACCAATCCTGAGGTGCGTCTCGGTCCCCTGGCCCGAGCCGATCTGCGCTCGAACCTGCACGAGCAGGTGCGCCGCTCGGTGGCCCAGGGCGCCCGAGCGCTGCTGGGCGCCGAGCCCGTCGACGGCCCGGGCTTCTACTATCCCGCCACCATCCTGACCGCGGTTACCGAGGAGATGCCTGCATTCCAGGAGGAGACATTTGGACCGGTGGCGGCCTTCACGCCGTTCACCAGCGATGAGGAAGCCGTGGGGCTGGCCAACCATCCCAAATACGGGCTGGGCGGCAATATCTGGACCTCGGACACGGAGCGTGGCGTCGCCCTGGCGAGCCGGCTCGACACGGGTGGCGTGTTCGTCAACGGCATGACCCACTCCGACGCCCGCATTCCATTCGGGGGGGTGAGACGAAGCGGCTTCGGGCGCGAGCTCTCCGCCCTCGGGATCCGCGAGTTCACCAATATCCAGACCATCTGGCAGCCATAGGCATACAGGGCACTCTGGGAAATGGCTGCCTGAGCCCCGCCAGGACGCGACCCGTGATCCCGGCCGGAACGGCCGACGGAACTCGAGCGGCCCGCACCGGCGGCCCCTTCAATCACCGAACACCCGGGGCCGGTCACCTTCCGGTGAACCGGGGCCCTCGATCGGGCGGAGCGACATCGACGGTGTCCGATCCCGATGATCCTCCGCTCAGCACGGGAAGTCCGCTACGACCGGCCCGGCTCCTGTCGGATGGTGGCGCCACCGGGGGCCCGACACGCCAGGCAGAGTCCCAGCACGTCAATCCGATGGCTCTGGGGCTGAAACCCGTGCGCCAGCGCGAGATGATCGAGGTGCTGGGACATCGCCTGCTCCAGAGCGGCGCTTGAGGCGACGTCGATCACGGTTCCGCAGCTGGTGCAGATCAGGTGGTGGTGGTGAATGGTGAGCTCCTCCACCAGTTCGAAGCGAGCGAATTCGTCGCTCGCGGCGACCCTTCGCACCACCGCTGCCGCCTGCAGATCGGCCAGGTGACGGTACGCTGAGCTCCGCGGCAGCCCCGGCAGAGCCGCCGCGATCTCGCCGATGCTGAGAGGATGCTGCGCCTCGATCAGTAGGTTCAGGATGGCCTGCCGACCACCGGTCAGGCGCAGCCCCCTGCGCTGCAGCTGGGACCGGACCTGCGCATCGACGCCGCTCGGTGGACCCTTGGAGTCGTGGCTGGCCCTCATGGGCACCCCCTCTTCACTGCTCCATCAAATGTACCGCCCCTCAACGGGCCGCCGGCTCTGCCAACCGCAGCGGAGCAGTTGACAGCTCTCGTCCAATTATATAGAATGAGACTCAGTCTCAACGATGTGCGGCGCGGCGCCCGGCCCGCCCTTGGGGAATGAGTGTGAAGTCACGGAGATCGTTTGCGCTGATGGCGGGCGCCGGCCTGTGCTCCGGGCTCCTCCTGGCGGCCTGCGGCGCCACCGCGAAGGTCCCGGCCGGCCACGAGGGCGTTGTACTTGCGGTCGGCGCCGAGAACCAGTACGCCAATGTCATAGCCCAGATCGGAGGGCGCTATGTCCAGGTCACTGCCATCGAGAGCAACCCCAACACCGATCCCCACACCTTCGAGGCCAGCACCAGCGTCGCCACCGAGATCGCTCAGGCCCAGCTGGTCGTGCAAAATGGCCTGGGGTACGACAGCTGGGCCGGCAAGATCGAGGCCGCCTCTCCCAGCAGCCGCCGCAAGGTCATCGATGTGCAGGCGCTGCTGGGGCTCCCCGACACGACTCCCAATCCCCACCTCTGGTACAAGCCGACCACGATGCCGAGGGTGGCCCAGGCCATAGCCCATGACCTCTCGGAGCTGCTGCCCGCTCACACGAGCTTCTTCAAGGCAAACCTCGCGCGCTTCGACAGCTCGCTGGGACCGTGGGACCGGGCCATCGCGACCTTCAAGGCTTCCCATCCGGGCACCCCGGTCGCTGTCACCGAGCCAGTGGCTGACTACATGCTGGAGGCGGCGGGGTGTGACATCATGACCCCCTTCAGCCTCCAGGCTGCCATCATGAACGGGACCGACCCATCGCCCCAGGATGTGACCACCGAGGAGAACCTGTTCCGGGATCATAGGGTCAAGGTGTTCGTCTACAACCAGCAGGTGACAGACCCTCTCACCCAGTCGTTCGAGAGCCTCGCCAGGGCCAATCACATTCCGATCGTGGGCGTCTACGAGACGATGCCGACCCCCGGATACGACTACCAGTCCTGGATGCTGGCGGAGGTTGCCGCGCTGCAGAAGGCCGTGACGGCCGGCGTGTCGACCACCCACCTGTGAGCACATCATCGCGGGCATCACTGGAGCCGGCGCTGGCCGTCAGGCGACTGTCGGTGTCGCTGGGGGGCCGGATGGTGCTGAACGAAGTGTCCTTCGAGATGGGGGCGGGCGAGTTCACGGGGCTCATAGGCTCAAATGGAACGGGCAAGACCACCCTCTTACGCACCCTGCTCGGGCTCCAGGCGGCGACCTCCGGCGAGGTCACGGTGAGAGGGCGCAGCACCGGCCGCCACCGTGACATAGGCTACGTCCCTCAGAAGATCGGTTTCGACCCCGACCTCCCCATGCGCGCCAGGGATCTGGTCGCGCTGGGACTGGACGGCAACAGACTGGGCCCGGCGCTGCCCTCCAGGGAGCGCCGCGCAGCGGTCGACGCGGTTCTCCAGGCGGTGAGTGCCGGGGCCTTTGCGGACGCGCGGGTCGGGCGCCTCTCCGGGGGCGAACAGCAGCGGGTGCTCATCGCCCATGCCCTGGTGCGCAGGCCTGCCGTGCTCCTGCTCGACGAACCCCTCAGCAACCTGGACATCCGCAGCGAGCAGGAGGTTGTGCAGCTCATCTCCTCGGTGGCCAAATCCCAGGGTGTGGCCGTCCTGATAGCCGCCCATGACATAAACCCCCTCCTGCCGGTCATGGACAGGGTTGTCTACCTGGCCAACGGGAGAGCCGCCAGCGGAACCACCAGCGAGGTCGTCAGGACCGACACCCTGAGCGAGCTCTACGGCTCGCACGTGGATGTGGTGAGGGTCCACGACCGCATCGTGGTGGCGGCCCAACGGGGTGGCGACGATCGCGACTGCGCTGAGGTGGAAGCGCCCATCCTGGAGCACTCCTAGAGGTGTTCTCCGACATCTTCCGAGCGGTCTTTGCCCAGGGCTTCTTCAGCAGCGGCCCGGTCGCCACGGCCCTGGCGGTGGGCGGCATAGCGGCGGTGGTCTCAGGGGTTGTGGGAGCCTTCACCGTCATGCGGGGGCAGGCCTTCGCCGGGCACGCCCTGGCGGACGTCAGCGCAGCGGGCGGGTCGGCTGCGTTCCTGCTCAGCATAAGCCCGCTTTTGGGCTTCCTCGGCATTGGCGTCATCGCCGCCGGTGGCATGGAGCTGATCGGGATCCGCCGGGCCCAGGGTCGCGATCTCGCCACGGGCGTGGTCCTGGGTGCCGGGCTCGGGCTGGCCGCCCTCCTGCTCTATTTCGACACCACCGTGAGGAGCACAACCGGGGTAGCCATCACCGTGCTCTTCGGATCAATGTTCGCGATCCCCCAGTCGACCATCCCTTTGGCGGCGGCCGTCAGCCTCCTGGTGGTCGCCCTGGTGGTCGTCGTCTACCGGCCGCTGCTGCTCAGCACGGTCGACCCGGAGCTGGCCTTCGTGCGGGGAGTCCCCTACCGCCTGGTGGGGGTGCTGTTCCTGATCGGGCTGGCACTGGCCGTCGCCCTCTCGGCGCTGACCATCGGCGCCATCCTGAGCACCGCCCTCCTGATCGGACCGGCGGCAACCGCTCTACGGTTCTCTTCGAGGCCGGCCGTGGCGATCATCGGCGCGGCCGTGATCGGCGTGGCCGCGACCTGGATCGGCATCCTGTTGGCCTATGACAGCTACTACTGGCCCCCTATCCACCACGGCTGGCCGGTCAGCTTTTTCGTGGTGGCGGTGATCTTCTCGGGCTACCTCCTGGCCCAGGCCCCGAGGGCCCGCAGGCGGCCGGTGCGGGCAGGGACGGCGACCTCGGGCGCCCCGGTGGAGGCGTAGGGATGTTCTCCAACTTCATGGTCACCACCTGGATCGCCGCCTCGATCGTGGCGGTGGTGGCGGGCGTGGTGGGCTTCTTCGTGGTGGTGAGGGGCTCCGCGTTCGCGGCCCACGCCCTCCCACTGGGCGCATTTTCGGGAGCCGCCCTGGCCAGTCTGGCCGGCTTCAACACCCTGATCGGGGTGATTGGATTCTCGGGTCTGGGAGCGGTGGCGATCAGCCGCCTCAGCCAGCGCGGGCGGCGCGATGTCGCCACCGCTCTCTCGCTGGTGATGCTGCTGGGCCTGGGAGCCCTGTTCCTCAGCCTCACGACCGAGTATGCCCCGGAGGTCTACTCTCTCCTGTTCGGTGAGGTTCTGGGCGTCAGCTCCAGCGATCTCTGGCCAATTGCGGCTGTGGGTGCGATCTGCTTGGCGGCGGTGATTCTCCTGTACCGGCCGCTGATGTTGAGCTCGGTCGCGGGGGAGCTGGCGGAGGCCAGAGGCATCGGCCAAGCACGCATGGAGCTGGCCTTTCTGCTGGTGCTGGCCCTGGCCACCGCGGTGGCGCTGCCGGTCGTGGGCGCCCTTCTAGTCTTCAGCCTGATGGTGGGACCCCCGGCGGCGGCCCGGGCCTTCACCGACCGGGCCGGGGTGGCAATCATCCTGGCCGCCGTGGCCGCTCTAATCATCGTCTGGGTGGCCATCGCGGTGTCCTACCTCACCAACTGGCCGGTTGGATTCTTCGTTGGTGCCCTTGGCGCGGCGGCCTACGGCGTCGGTCGAGCCTGGACCTCTCAGCGCGCCAGGGAGCATGGGTCGGCGGGATCACGGGCCGCGGCCGGAGCGGCCCGGCTGGTGGACGACCACTGAGTGGCTGTCCCCTGCCGCGACGCCGCTGGCCGAGGGTGGGTGCCGGCCGGCGGGCGACCCCCAGGTGGATCGGCTTGCCCGGCCCACCCGCCGTGCGGTCGGCCTTCGGACGGCATCCCCCGCAAGCGGAGCCGCGGGGACTCCTGGCCGGCCATCGAGGAACGTCCTTTCCCGCCGCCGCCGCACCGCTGAGTCACCCGCAGTCGAAAGTCGCTCCATGCCCGCCGGCGGCCGATCCAGCTTGGAGAGTCCGTCCGGCTCACATCTCCTCACCCAAAATGGCGGTGGAATAGCCCGGGATCGAGGCCAGCTGGTCCGCGAGGCTGCGATGGGCCAGGGCGGTCAGGAGATCCGCCACGTCCTGGCTCCCGGTCCGATCTGAGGGCATGAGAATCAGCGAGTCCTCCTCCGAGAGCTCGACGAAGCTGAGGCCGGCGGCGAGCCCCGCCGCCTCTGCCGCCACGCCGTAGTCCGCTCCATGATCGGCAACAGCCATCGCGACCGGAAGGTGGCCGCGGTATTGGCTCCCATAGCCGGGAATGTCCTCCGGCGCGAGTCCCCTCAGGCTCAGGTCCAGCAGCTGCCGCGCCTCGGACCCTGGTTCCCGGTTGGCGATCCGCAGGCCCATGCTGGCCGCGACCACAATGTCCGCCACCTCCTCCCCGGGCCTCGAGACCAGCCCCTCGCGCCACCTGGCGAACCCGATCGCGGTATATCCCGGCGCCTCCCACCCTGCACCGGTCGGGTGGTGGACCGCGGCGACATGCACCAGGTGGTCACGCAGCAACTGTTGGGCACGGGCACTGCCGCACGGCCACCAGGTGAGGCGCCGCTCCGAGCCCGAGGCGCGCAGCGCCTCCGCCAGGAGCGGCAGCGCGGGATCGCAGCCAGCGACGAGCAGGTCGGAAGACCGCGACCTTCTGCCGATGACAGTGTCCTCACCGCGGATCTGGCAGTCGGACCGGCCAAAGCCCGGCACCGCGGCCAGCGGCCCCTCTTGGGGAACCGCCACCAGGCGGCCGAAGACCTCCACCAGCTGAGCGCGCCCAGAGGGTCCGGAAGGCTGATCCAGAGCCGTCGCGGGCAGCAGCTGCGGCGGCTCGCCACCCGAGAACAGCGCCTCCACGCTGCGGCCCAGGGCCGCTCCCATCCTTATGGCAACCGGCAGCGAGGGCTGCCAACTCCCAGCCTCCATCCCGGCGACCGCCTGGCGGCTGACCCCACACCGCTCGGCCAGCTCCGACTGTGACAGGCCACGCGCCAGCCGCGCCAGGCGCAGCCGCCGTCCCTGCGCGGGGTCTGTCTCAGCCAAGGCCGGGCTCCGCTTCCGGGAACACCACCGCGGACGGGATCGCCACCGCGAGCTGGGACCCCACTTCCAGGGGCTGGCTCCAGCTCACGTGGACCCTCCCCCGCCACTCCCCGAGCGCCGCCAGGGTGACATCGAAGCGGGCCCCCATGGGTCTGCAGGCTGTGACCCGGCATCCCAGGGTTACCTCGGCTGGCCCCTCCAGCGAACAGAGCTCGGGATGCACCGCCAGCTGCCCCCTCGGCCCCGTGAGCCACCCGCGATAGCCCATCAGGCGGGCCACGGTTGGCGTGCGGGGATGCCGCAGCAGCTCCTGCGGGGATGTCATCTGGATCACCTGCCCATGATCCATCACCCCGATCCGATCGGCGAATGCCTGGGCTTCCTCCAGGCGATGGGTTACCAGAATCGCCCCACCGCTCAGGTCGCCGACCTCCTCCCGGACCCTCTCCAGCAGATCGTCCGCCAGGTTGCGCTCCAAGGCGGAGAAGGGCTCGTCCAAGCACAGGAGCTGACATCCCGCGGCCAGCGCCCTGGCCAGCGCCGCCCGTCGCTGCTCGCCTTCCGAGAGCCCTGCCGGACGGCTCCCGAGGGTCGCGGTAAGACCCAGAGAATGGGCCCAGCGCAGGGCTGTCCTCGTCGACACATGGGGTCCGTAGCGGATGTTCTGCAGCACCGTGAGGTGGGGGAACAGTGAGGATCCCTGCCCCACCAGGCCAACCCGGCGGTGGCGCGGCGGAACCGTCGTGCCCCGAGCCGATGAGAGCACACGGCCGCCCAAACTGATCCGGCCCGAGCACAGCGGCAGAAAGCCCGCGATGGCTTCGAGGATCGTCGTCTTGCCGGCCCCGGATGGCCCGAGCAGGGCGAGCCGCTCGCCCGCGTCCAGCCGGAACGAGGCTGCCACCGGAAAGTCCCGGCGCGCTACCTCAAAGTCGGCGTCGAGCACGAGCGCTCCAGAAGTAGGCCGCCAGCGGTAGAGGCAGGGCCACCAGCAGCAGGATCAGGGCGAAGGGAAGCGCCGAGTACAACCCCGTCTCCTGGAGGGTGGTCCAGATCTGCAGGGGAAGTCCGAAGGGGTGATAGGCGATGATGAGGACGGCACCGAAGGCGCCCATCGCCCTGGCCCAGGTCACGGCCAGCGCCGAGGCCAGGCCGGGCGCCGCCAGGGGCAGGGTGATGCGGCGCCAGGTTCGGGGAGCGGAATCCCCGAGCAGGCTGGCGGCACGCTCCAGGGAGGGGTCCACCGCGGCGAAGGCAGCCTCCGCTCCCAGGACGTAGTAGGGGACGGCCTCGTAGACCTCGGCCACGACGAGGGCGAAGAAGGTGTCCGCGGCCGTCAGGTGGAGGTGGGCCAGCAACGCCCCCGCCGGGGTGGCCGGCCCCACCATGAAGACCAGCAGCAGACCGATCACGAGAGGTGGGGTCAGCAGGGGAAGGAGCAGGGCGCCCTCCCAGACCCTCGTCAGGGGCAGCCGATCGCGGGCCAGCATCCAGGCCAGCGGGGTACCCGCCAGGATGATCACCCCGACCGCGATCAGGGAAGCCTCCACCGACACCAGGAGGGGCTGGAGGGCGCCCGGGGCGCGCAGGGATGACAGCACCGACGTCCACGAGAGGTGCCCCATCAGGGTTATCACAGGCCCCAGAAGGAGCAGCCAGACCACTCCCGCGCCGAGGATGGCCGCGGCGGTCGCCGGTCTGGCCAGGCTCACCCCCAGGAAGGGGGCGCCGGTCTTGGTCAACCTCGCGCCACCGCCTTCCGGAGCGCCTCCGGAGCGTTTTGGGCCCTCCCCAGGATGACCATGGGGGGTGTCGAGTAGCCCTCCCTCGAGAGCAGGGATCTGCCGGCAGAGCCTGCCAGATAAGCCACGAAGGAGTCGGCCGCCGCCTGCTGCCCGTGTCCCAGCACGGTTGCCTCGATGTCGAGCAGGAACCCATGCACGGTCCTGCCGGACGTCAGCCGCAGCGTCGCCGCCCGGTATGCGGAAAGGTCGGCGGGATCCCCGAAGTTGATGGCGGCGGGGAGGCTGATGTAGGGAAGCTTGAGCTGCATAGCCTCGGATTTGAAGGAGCTCGCAGCGTCCAGCTGACCGGCTTGGAGTTGAGCCTCCAGCGAGGTCTCCGGGTACATCTCGCCACCGGGGTTGGCGCCGCCAAGGTCCGCGGTGGCGACCGTCGGGGGCAGTCCGTACAGCCGGGTGCCCAGCGAGATCATCATGGCGAACGCCTCACCCTGGGGGTCAGTGGCCGGGTCGGTGCGCCCCAGGCGGAAGCCGGGCTTCGCCATGAGTGTGAAGAGGTCCCGCAGCGGCAGCTTGCCCTCACGGATGCGGTCCAACTCCGAAGAGTACGTCCCCTGCGGATAGTAGGCGACCACCAGGGGGCTGGAGGCCACCCGGACCGCCCAGGTCGTGAGCTTCGGCTCAAGGCCGGTGAGCGGACCCGAACCGACGGAGATGAAGACGTTGGGGGTGATCTCGCCGGCCAGCACCTCCTGAGCCAGACCGAGACTGCCACCTCCGCGCCCCTGGTAGGAATAACCCTCTGCCTTGGTGAAGGCGGGCCCAAGGTACTTCTCCATCACCAGCTGCAGCGAGCCGGCGTAGGCGACGTTGGCCGTCCCGACTCTCTTCGAAGCCGATCGGCCGCCCTGGGAGCCACAGGCTGCAATGAGACAGCAGAGCGCCACCAGAATGATCGTGATGCCAGCTCTTACTGTCACGCGGCAAGTATAGCTAGCAAAATGCGCTTCTCACTTGCCCATTCGCAGCTCTGCCTGGCGACGCTGGGAAGTGGCCATCCCCGGCTGGCAATCATTCGCCGGGCCTCTCCCGGGCGGGGAGCGGATCTCGGCCGAACCTACCGGGTGGGGCGAATACTCCTAGGGAGGCGGTCCAGCCCCTCGCCGGCGGGGTGGCTCCGCCTAAACTGCGCTCGTGTCCACCCCGCCAGATCCATCTGCAGCCACCCCCAGCCCCCTCGCCTCCGATCGGGATCGTGACCTTGCGGTCGAAACCCTGAGCGCCGCGTGCTCGGATGGCCGCTTGGGCCTGGACGCCTTCTCTCAACGATTGGAGAAGGCACTCGCAGCCGGCACACTCACCGAACTTGCGGCCCTCACCGCGGATCTATTGAGTCAGCCCAGCTCAGGCAGCGGAGGTCCCGGGGGGCCGCCGGGCAGCTGGTTCTTGGCGGTCTTGGCATCCACGGTGCGCAGGGGCCGATGGCGGCTGGGACCGTCTTCGCAAGCGATCGCGGTGATGGGCGAGTGCGTGCTCGACCTGCGCCAGGCGGAGGTTGCCGGGAATCACAGCCACATTCTGGCCATCGCGGTTATGGGGAGCATCACGGTCATCGTTCCCGAGGGAATCGATGTGGACCTCTCCGGCGCTGCGGTCATGGGGAGCAAGGATTTCCAAGGCGGATATCTGCGCCCGTTGCCCGGATCTCCCTCCATCAGGATCACCTGCGCCGCCCTCATGGGAGAGGTTCAGGTTGTAGTCAAGCCCAACTCCGATACTCAGAAGGGCCTTGGCCTCAGCGACGCCAGCCCCCGCTGGGCCCGCGCTGGGCGGCGGCGGCGAAGGCACCGGGGAGAGGACGGGCTGTGACGGGGCGGGGCCGCCGCATGGGCCCGGCCCCGTCCCGTGCCCCCGATGGAGCGCTACAGGGAGATGTCGTCCAGGCTGACGTCGGGGAGCTCCTCGACATCCTTCTTGGATATGCGCAGACGGATCCCCTCGTTGACACCGACCACCTGCTTGATCGGAATCACCACCGTCTTGTGGCCCCAGAGGTGGCCCTCGTCCAGGAGGATGTGGGTCATGTGGTGGTCAGTGGGATCGATAACCAGCCCGCGAACCCGTCCGATGGGACCGTCGGTGGCGATGACTGGATCCCCCTTGGCCACCTCGATCTCGCCCAGAGGGACCTTGTCGTACGCGACCGGCCCCGGCGCGGCGACCCCGAATCCTCCCATCCCCAGCCCGTAATAGGGCCACATCATCATCTGCCCCGCCTGGTAGCCGGAGCCCATTTCCCCGAGCAGGAATTTCATCTCCTCGGCATCGGGAAGTTTCTCGAACTCGGCCGCCGCGCAATTGACCTGGATGGAGGGATCGGTTGAGGTGACCATCTCCACCGGGACCAGCTTGGCAAGTCCCACGCGCCCCTTGGGCTCAACGGCCAGGTGGGTGACGGCCCGCTTCACCGGATCCACCACCACCTTGGCCAGGGTGCCGAGGGTCCCCTCCGGACAGGACACGTCCGAGCCGATTTGAAAGCTGGTCATCTTGTCCGTCACCATTCGACACCTCCATGTTGCATCGGCCCATCGAAAAGGCCGACATAGTCGGCGGATCGGAGAGGCTCTGAGTCGATCTTAGGACGGGGGGCCGTTGTCCGACCGTTTGAGCACGATGGTTGTCCTGCCGGCCGTCAACTCATCGCCGCATCAGCCATTTCAGCCTCAGAGCTCTGGCGACGCCAGCCTCGGCCGCAACCTGGCCGACAGACCCCGCGTACGTCGGGTAGGCGTGCACCAGGTTGGCGAGGTCCCCGAGTTTCAGACCCTGGGAGATCGCCAGGGCCAGCTCATGAATCACCTCGCCCGCGTGCGGCCCCAGAATGTGAGCACCCACCAAGCGCCCCCGGGCGGTGATGAGCCGGAGATGGGGACTGGCGACCCCATCGGTTCTGCTGCGATCCGATGGTTCGACGTCGGTGCCCCAGACCTGGACCCCGTGCTTTCTGCCGAGGGCCTCCGCTTCAGTAAGCCCCACATGAGCCAGTTCAGGTTCCGTGAAGATGCACCAGGGAACCGGGCCCAGGGCCCTTCCCGAGCCGGGAAAGAACATCCCCCGCACCGCCCGCGCCGCCTCGTGGCCGGCGACGTGGGTGAAGAGCAAGCCTCCGGTGACGTCCCCGCATGCGTAGACACCGGGCACGTTCGTGCGCAGCCCGGTGTCGACCGGGATCCCCGACGCGCCCACCGTGACCCCCACATCCTCCAGTCCCAGTCCACTGACCACGGGGACCCTGCCCACTCCCACGAAGATCTCGTCCGCCTCCCAGCTGTGGTTGACCCCCAGCCGGCTGCCTGAGACGACCTTGCGCCCGCCGCGCAGCTCAACTCTCTCGAGGCGGACCCCCAGTTCGATTCCCACGCCCTCGCCACGCAGGACATCAGCCAGAGCCCCGGAGAGGGAGGGTTCTTCGTGCCCCAGGAGCTGTTCCGCCAGCTCGAGGACGGTCACCTCGCACCCGAGTCTGCGCATGGCCTGAGCGAGCTCCAGGCAGATGGGGCCGCCGCCGATGAAGATCAGCTCTCGGGGCGGTGCGGGCCGTTTGAAGAAGGTCTCACTGGTCAGATATCCCGCTTCCGCCAGGCCGGGTATGGGCGGCTCCAGGGGACGGCCACCGGTGCAGAGGAGAAGCTTCCGCCCCCTTATCAAGCGGTCGCCGACCTGGACCGTGTGCGGCGCGACGAGGCGCCCGGGACGGCCCAGCAGCAGCTCGACCCCCATCGCTTCGAGCCGCCCCGGGCTATCGGTGGTCTCAGCGAACTCCTGTTGCACCTGCGCGATCCTGTCCCACACCAGCTTGAGGTCGACGCTCGGGTCGGAGGATGGGAGGCCAAACCGGTCCGCGTGGCGCATCCGGTGAGCGACCGCCGCCGCTGCGATCAGGCTCTTACTGGGAACGCATCCGGACCAAAGGCAGTCCCCACCCGGGGATGCGGCGTCGACTCCGACGACCCTCAGGCCCAGACGGGCCGCGAACTCGCAGGCCACCAGGCCGGCGGATCCGAGCCCGACCACCACCAGGTCGTAGCGAGCGTCAGCGACCAAGGGACCGCCGCCGCGCCCGCAGATCCGAGAGCAAAGCCCGTGCCGCCAGTCTGCCGGAGGTTCCCAGGATTCCTCCGCTCGGGGCGGTCCCCGCGCCGCTCAGGTAGAGCCCCACCACGCCCGCGCGGTGGGATGACAACCGTGGAGTCGGCCGCATCGCCCCCAGTTGATCGAGGGTGTGGTCCAGGTGCATTGGATGCGCCCCGGGCCACAGGCCGTCCAGGCTCATCTCCTCCGGTGTCCGGAAGGCGACATCGGAGATGGCAGCTCTCACGCCTGGGGCTCTGCGCTCCAGCGCTGCCAGAGCAGCTTCGACAAATTCATCACGACGGGCCTCCCACCCACCGCGCACCCGAAAGGGGGTCGCCGGGCAGGCCAGGTACAGGGTGTGGCGCCCAGGCGGCGCCAGCGTCTGGTCGATCGCGGAGGTGGTGAAGCAGTACAGGGGCAGCGATTCGGGGAGCTCCTCCGCCTCCGCCCGCCGCCAGGCGGCCTCCAGAGAGCCCAGATCGTCGACAAAGCTCTGGAGTCCGTTCCAGTCCCCGGGTCGGGACGCGGTATAGGGCGGCAAACTGGAACTGGCGAGGTGGATCACCCCCTGGACCACATTGCCACTGCGGACTCCCGCCAGATCCCGTCCGGCCTCGCCTCCCAGAGGCGGCTGGAGAAGCCGGAGCAGGGCCTCCCTGGGATCCATCGCTGTCACAACCAGTGTCGCCGGCAGCCGCTCCCCGCCCGCCAGGTTCACGGCCGCGACGGCATTGTTCGACTGCTCGATCCCCACCACCCGGGTTCCGCACCGGATCGAACCTCCCAGCTGGCTGAGCCGCCTGCTCAAAGCGTCCACCAGCCCCTGGGACCCACCGCGAGCGTGCCACTGGCCGAAGCCATGGTAGGCCGCCTGCCAGAAGGCGAAGAGGGCCCCACCCGGGACCGCAGGCCCCACCGAGCCGTGGGCCGCGAACGCCGCCACCGGGCCCCTCGTGAGCTCCGACGCGAGGTGGCGCTGCAGGAGGGATCCGTAGCCGCCGCTGAGGTCTCGAGCCAGCTCTCGCCCGCGACCGCTCTCCAGCCGGTGGAGTCCCCAGAGCAAGCCTGGCACGGCCGCCAGGGAGCTCTCTCCTCGGAGGGTCGGCAGGACTCCGCGCACGGCCAGGTTGCCCTTGGCGATGAACCTTCGGTAGGGGTCCACATCTCCAGGGCTGGCCGCCGCTATTGAATCCAGGGTCGCCTCCAGCGAGCGATGAAAACGGACCCTGCGCCCGTCGGCGAATACTCCCACGGCGAAGGGGTCCATCTCGACATACTCCAGTCCGGCCCGATCCAGCCCCAGGTCCTGCGGAATGTCGGTCATGTTGATCAGGTTGTGGGCCACCGAGTGAAGGTCGAACAGATGCCCCGGTATGACCTCCGCCGTGGCAGACCCTCCCCCGACCCGTTCCTGAGCCTCCAGCACCGTCACATCCAGGCCCGCCCGGGCCAGGTAGCATGCGGCCACCAGGCCGTTGTGCCCGGCGCCGATGACCAGCGCGTCAGCCATGACGGGTCCTACTGAAGCCGGCCGCACCAGCCGGGAACCAATTGCTCATGGGTTCGCAACGGCCAGGCGGTCTGGGACCGCTACTGCAAGCTTGAACACTCAGATCCTGGTGGCCACCAGGATGCTGTAGCCAAGATTGCCTTGGCGGATCTCCCGCATCGCGCTCGCCGCCATGTCTCGGGCAGACCTCCAGTCGCCTCCCGCCCAATCCACCTTCTTGAGTGCCAGCATCACCGAGGCCGCCATCAGCTTCACGCGCACGTTCTCCACCATCTCGACCAGGGCGTCGTCGTGATTCTCCACCACCACCGACACCAGACCTGCCCCCTCCAGCTGGCTCTTGTAGGAGGCGACCGATCCGGCATCACCGAGGCACGCTATCCAGGCCAGGAGACCACCCAGCTCCGGGGGAAGGTTCCGATTTCGGGTGAGATCGCTGATCCCCGCGGTTCCACCCCGGCGCAGCACCCGACGCATCTCAGCTGCCGCCGTCTCCTTGGCGGGGAAGGTGCAGAAGGCACACTCGCAGACCACGGCATCGAAGGATCCGTCGGCAAATGGCAGGCCCTCGGCGTCACCGGGCACAAACGACACCAGCTCCGAGAGCCCGGCGGCCGCGGCCGCCGCGTTGGCCCGGTCCACGTTCTGCGAGCTGAGATCCACCCCCGTAACCCGACAGGCGAATCGCTGGGCCAGATGGATGGCGGAGGTGCCCAGGCCGGAGGCCACGTCCAGCACGTGATGCTGAGAGCTGAGCTCCATCAACTCCCCCAGGCGGCCGGTGAGCGCCACCCCTCCCGGGTGGAAGCTCTCCCCAACCAGCATCCGGGCCACGTCACTGGCGTACAGGTTGGCACAGCAGCTCTTGATCGCCTCCGGAGTCGGAGCCGAAGAGGACTCTGTCATGACCTCACTCCACCGGTGGTGCCGGCCATGGGCAGGGGCCGAACGGCGGCCTCAGCTGTGGCCGGAGCATCGACCGTGAAGCGCAGCGGTTGCGGGACGAAGTCCCGCTTCTCGCGCTTCGCACGGTGTCGCTCGCGCTGCCGCGCGGTGAGCTGGGCCCGCGCCTGCTCGCGGTAACCGACGGTGTTGTAGGCGCAGAAGGGCACCTGGTGGCCGTCGGGCAGGAGGAACTCCTTGCAGCACTTCATCAGGTTCTTCTGGTTGAAGGTCCAGGGATCCATGAAGTCCTGCAGCATCACCATGAACATCTGCTTCCCGATCTCACCGAGGTCCATACCCGCCAACCCGCACGACTCGCAGGAAAGAGCGAACTCGGCGGCCGCCTTGTCACCACCCGGCACGGCCGACGAGGACCACAGCCCCTCCAGCGCAACTTTGATCTCCTGATCCAGCTCCGGCAGCGCGCGGTTGGTCAGATAGTCCAGATAGTCGTCGACGTTGAGGATCCGAGGCAGCGGGGTCACGGTGTCGCCCTCGACAAAGGCGTAGGTCACCGAGTTGCAGGTGGGAAAGCAGCAGGGAACTGGAACGAAGTCGCTGACCTTGAACAGGCCCGCGGTCTGCTCCTCCACTCCCCGGAGCACATCCGGAATTGTCATGCGCTCTTTGGGATCGTGCTCTCCGTGGCGGCCGGCGTGGAAGGCCGGCTGGAAGTTCACCCCCCGTACGGCGGGGTGCTTGAGGGCGAATCGTATGATCTCCCCGACCTCGTGGTCGTTGACCCCACGCTCGACGGCGGGGACCAGCACCACCCCCAGCCCGGCCTGCGCCAGGCGGTCGAGGGCCAGCAGTTTCTCCGGGAGGATGCCCGGCTCTCCCCGAATCACCGAATAGGTGTTTTCCTCAAAGCCGTCGAACTGAAAGTAGATGGATACCTTGAGTTCGGCCAGCGCCGCCAGGAAGGCATCATCGCTGGCGATGCGCTTGCCGTTGGTGTTGAGCATGACGTGGCGGATGTCGCGAGCCTTGGCCGCCCGCAGCATCTCCACAATCTGGGGATGGATGCTGGGTTCGCCACCCGAAAACTGCACCACCTCAGGGCGCCCCTCCGTGCGCACCAGGTTGTCGAGGATTTCCTCCACCTCCGCCAGGGTGAGATTGAAGCCGGGCCCCGCGTTGGCGAAGCACAGCGGGCAGTCCATGTTGCAGGCGGAATTGACCTCGATGATTCCGAGACAGGTGTGCTGCTGGTGGTCGGGGCACAGGCCGCAGTCGTAGGGACAGCCACGGTCCACCTCGTGGTTGTGCGCCAGGGGCACGGTGCCCGGCTTGTTGTAAGCGGAGTTGCGGACGTAGGCGCGGGCGTCGGAGTAGATGAGCGCCTCCACCTCGCCGTGCTCGGGACAGCGCTTGCGCATGTAGACCTTGTCATCGCGCAACAGAATCTTGGCGTCGATCACCCGGCGGCAGGTGGGACAGATGCTCCTGGTCAGCTCGTGGAAGATGTAGTCAGCGTCCTGCTTGATGCGACCGGGGGCGGCGAGGGGGGACTGAATGTTGGTCATGAGGCTCCTGATGTGATCGCGGGCTGGATGGTGAGGTCGGCCCCGCGGGGTTTTCCGCCCGCCAGGGCGAAGCCGAACGCGCGCATGCCGATGAGCAGTTGGAAGCCGACCGAGACCCGCCGGAACCAGAGGGGACGCGGATAGTCGACGACGCCTCCACGGCGAAAGTAGCCGGCCGTGATGACGCCGGCCGGCAGCACCCACAGCCCGGCCGCCGCCCAGCGCAGCCGGCGTGATGGCTCGTGGGTGATGACGAACCAGCTCCAAAAGATGAGGTCTGCCAGGGGGTCGGCGAAGCCTCCGAAGGCGGTGACGCCATCCCGGCGGGCGACCCTCCCGTCCAGAAAATCGGTGCCGAGCGCGATCGCCGCCGCGCCCGAGGACCCGGGCAGCAGCGCCGGTAGGTTTGCCCGCAGCAGGGTCAGGCGATTGGCCCATCCCAGCGACCTATCCCCCTCCCCCAGCAGGCCCAGATGCGTCAGCGCCATGACCGAGGTGAACAGGGCCGCCCGGCGGTGACCGGTTGCCACCAGTCCCAGCCCCAGGGCCGCCACCTCGAGCGCGGCTGTCGGGTGGGTCAGCATCTGATCCAGCGAGCGCAGGGAGCATTGGTCGAGGAATCGCGCCCAGGCTGTTGGGGTCCAGCGCCTGGCGCGCAGGTCTTCCAGGACCTGATCTGTGAACGCCCGGGAAGACTCCGGCCGTTGGATGGACGCCCGCGACCTCATTCTGCAGATGGTTTCGGACCGGCCTCGCGATCGGATCACCGGTCGCCTGGGACGCACCGGGTGAGTGGCGTTCGGCCCGCTCGGGTGCCCCCCCGGGTCCCGCCGGGGATAACGGGCGAGGGCCCGGGTCCCCCATCGGGTTGTGGTGACCTACGATGGTGGGATGGCAGCAGCGGCGTCCGCGGAGCCCGCTTCGGTCAGCCCTCTCATCCGGGGTCTGGAGGGGATCGTGGGCACCTCCTGGGTCGTCACGGATCCGGATGGATTGCGCACCTATGAGTGCGACGGGCTCACCGGGTGGCGCCAGGTGCCCCTGGCCGTGGTGCTCCCGGCCACGACCGCAGAGGTGGCCGCCGTGGTCACTCTCTGCCACCGTTGCGGAGTGCCGTTCGTGGCCCGCGGCAGCGGCACCGGGCTGTCGGGCGGAGCGCTCCCGGATCCCCGCGGGATCGTGGTCTCCCTCAGTCGAATGCGGGAGATCCTGAGGGTGGACCTGGAGAACGAGCGGGTGGTCGTCCAACCCGGGGTGTTCAATCTGGCGGTCAGCAGGGCCGTCGCGGCCGGGGGCTACTTCTACGCCCCCGATCCCTCCAGTCAGCGGGTCTGCAGCATCGGTGGCAATGTGGCCGAGAATTCCGGAGGGGCCCACTGCCTGAAGTACGGGTTCACCACCAACCACGTGCTGGCGGCGACTGTGGTGCTCTCTGACGGCCGGGTCGGACACCTGGGGTCAGCAACGCTGGACAGCCCGGGGCTCGACCTTCTCGGGGTGATCATCGGAAGTGAGGGAACTCTCGGGATCGTCACCGAGGTGACTTTGAGGGTCCTCCCCTCCCCCTCTCGGGTGGAGACTCTGCTGGCAGCCTTCGACTCGACCGACGCCGCCGGGGCTGCCGTCGCCGCCATCATCGCCGCCGGGGTGGTGCCCGCCGCCATGGAGATGATGGACCGCGCCACCATCGAGGCGGTCGAGTCCACCATGCACGCCGGGTACCCCAGCTGCGGAGCCGCCCTGCTGGTCGAGATCGACGGCCCTGAGCCGGAGTGCCGGTCCCTCTTCCGGCAGGTCACCGAGCTCTGCCGTGCCAGCGGTTCCAGCGAGATCAGGGTGGCTCGAGATGAGGCGGAGCGCAACCTTCTCTGGAAGGGTAGGCGGGGCGCCTTCTCCGCGATGGGGCGGGTGAGCCCGGACTACTACGTCCAGGATGGGGTCGTGCCCCGCTCGAGTTTGGCCGCGGTCCTGGCCGGCATCCGGCAGCTGGAGGGAAAACATGGGCTTCGGGTCGCCAATGTGTTCCACGCTGGCGATGGCAACCTCCACCCCCTCATCCTCTACGACCGCCGGGTCGAGGGCGGCGCGGCGCGTGCCCGCGATCTGGCGGAGGACATCCTCAGCCTGTGCCTGGAGGCGGGCGGATCGCTGACCGGTGAGCACGGGGTGGGCAGGGACAAGGTCTGTCAGATGCCGAAGCTCTTCTCGGTGGCGGATCAGGAGGTCATGGCGCGGGTGCGCGGAGCGTTCGACCCCCACGGCCTGGCCAACCCCGGCAAGGTCCTGCCCACTCCTCGACTCTGCGGGGAGCACCCGGGGATCTACCGTCCTCACCCCATGGAGGCTGCGGGGTTGGCGGAGCGAATGTGACCGCACCCACCGCCGCCGAGTTGGCGGGACTGCTCGGCCCGGGATTCGCCGTATCCCCGGGAGACCCCGGCCAAGCGCCACCAGACGCGTCACCGGTGGTCTCACCGGCCGATGTCGGGCAGGTTTCCCAGGCGATGCGCCTGGCCAGCGGCCGTGGGTGGACCGTGGAGGTGCGCGGCTCCGGCACCAAGCGCGAATGGGGCTTGTCCGGGAGCCGCTGCGATCTCGTCCTCGACACGACCCGCCTGAATCGATTGGTGGAGCACGAGCCTGGCGATCTGGTCTGCGTGGTCGGAGCCGGGATGCGGCTGGGGGACCTGCAGCGGGTGATCGAGGGAGCCAAGGGCTACCGCCAGCGCCTGATGCTTGACCCTCCCCACGGAGGAGCCTCGACAGTGGGTGGCCTGATCGCGACCAGGGCGGCCGGGCCCCTGCGCAACCGATACGGGACCGTGCGGGACCTGCTGCTGGGAGCCCAGTTCGTCCTGGCGGACGGGACCATCGCCAGAACCGGGGGCAAGGTGGTGAAGAACGTCGCCGGCTACGACTTGGACAAGCTTCTGGTGGGCTCGATGGGCACCCTGGCGGTCGTGGTGGAGGCCGCCCTCCGGCTCCATCCCGTGGGTGAGGCGCGCCGGACCCTGCTCCTCGAGGGAGCCGAGCCTGAGCGCGCCCACGAATTCCTGCTGCGGCTGCGGCGCCTTGCCGTTGTCCCCCGCATCGCTGAGGCTCTCTGGCCGGAGCGGGCCATCTTGGTACAGTTCGAGAGCTCGACCGAGGGAGCCCAGCTTCAGGCCGAGCTGGCGGCGGGGCTCGACGCCGAATCGAGGATCCTGGACCCCGTGGCGGAGAGATCGTGGGAGACCAAAATCGCAAGTCGGCCCTGGGATGGCCCCGGGGTGGTGCTGGGGGTCACGGTGCCCCTCACAGAGACCCGGAATCTTCTGCTGAAGGTGGAGGAGCTCTCCTCCATGGGGCTCGACTGCCGGCTGTCGTTGCGCGCCGCCCTGGGCGTGGGCGAATTGAGGATGCCGGCGCAGCCGGACCCGATTGGGGAGTTGAGAGAGATGGTGGAGGGCCAGGGAGGCTTCGTGGAGATCCACAGGGCACCCTTAGAGCTTCGCCACCTGGGATCGGTGGTCAGAGACCCGGTGGCCCGGGAGCTGGCGGCCGCCGTGAAGACCGCCCTCGATCCCTGCTCCACCCTGGCGCCGGGCCGGTTGAACCCAGGAAGCGGCAGCGCGCGAGCACCCGTCGCGGAGGCGGCCCGTGAGTGAGCGGCCGAGGCCTGCCGCGAGGGATCGGATAGCGATCAATCCCGCCTTCGACCAGCGCCATCCTCCCGACCCCACCCTGCTGTCCGACTGCGTGCACTGCGGCTTCTGCTTACCTGCCTGTCCCACCTATCAGCTCTGGGGGGAGGAGATGGATTCCCCGCGGGGCCGGATCCTGCTCATGGACCTGGCTCAGCAGGGGGAGCGGCCCATGACCTCCGAGATGGTCGCCCACTGGGACTCGTGCCTGGGATGCCTGGCCTGCGTGCCAGCCTGTCCCTCAGGGGTTGCCTACGACCGGCTGCTGGAGCAGACCAGGCAGCAGGTGGAGCGGCGCTTTCCTCGCCCGCTGCGTGAGCGGATGCTCAGGGCCGGAATGTTCTCGATCCTCCCCCACCCCACCCGCCTCCGGGCCCTCAGCTCTGCCCTCTGGGCCAGCCGAAGGCTGGGTTTGCTCCCCACCGCAGAACGGCTTCTCAGGGGCCCGGCCACACCCCTGGCGGCGGCCCTGCGGCTGGCTCCAGAACGAAGTCTGCGGCGGACGTGGGCGAGGCTGCCCGCCCCGGTCAGACCAGCGGGCGGCGGGGCCGCTCGCATGCGGGTGGCCCTTCTGGGGGGGTGTGTGCAACGGGTGATGGAGCCGCACGTCAACCTGGCCACGGCCAGGGTCCTGGCCGCCTACGGAGCAGAGGTGGTCGTGCCTCCCGGCCAGGGCTGCTGCGGGGCGCTGGAGCTCCACGCCGGCAGGGAGGATTCGGCTCTCAGGCGGGCCAGGCAGCTGGTGGCGCTCTTCGACGACCCGAGAGTCGACCGGGTGGCGGTCAACGCAGCCGGTTGTGGCGCCATGATGCGCGATCTGGGCCGGCTTCTGGCCGAGGACCCGCGGTTCGCAACCCGGGCCCGGTCGGTCGCCGACAAGGTGAGAGACATCTCCGAGATCCTGGACGAGCTGGGACCACCGGCCGGCCTCCATCCGGTGCCCTTGCGGGTCGCCTATCACGATGCCTGCCACCTCCTCCACGCCCAGGGCGTGTGGGAGCCACCGCGTCGAATGCTCCTGGCCATCCCTGGTCTGAAATTGCTGGAGGTTCCCGACGGGGACACCTGCTGCGGCAGCGCCGGCACCTACAACCTGACCCAGTCCGGACCCGCCACGGAGCTGGGCCTGAGAAAGGCCGCCAACGTGCTTGCGGTCTCCGCGGACTGCCTGGCGGCGGGCAATCCGGGGTGCCTCCTGCAGATCGGTGCCGCGCTGAAGGAGCAGGGCTCCAGGCTTCCCACCTATCACCCGGTGGAATTGGTGCTGGCGGCGGTCACAGGAATAGTGCCTGGTTCCTAGCGGCGATTTTCACAAGGCGAATTGGTCCCAGGCGCCGAAGGTGGGGAGCGAACGAGCCAGGAACGGTCCAGGTGGCGCCCCGGTCCGCTGTCCCCGCAAGGGGCACTCAGGCGGCGGGCGTGCAGACGAGCAGGGCTCCGGGCAGCACCTCCACCACCAGCTCCCGGGAGGGCGCCAGCGCCTCGCCGTCAGCCTCGCGGGGTTGGGCCTGCTCCGCGAATATCTTGACGAGTCGGCAGCGGAACGTCTCCAGGCCCACCCCCTCGGGGTGCCTCAGCCCCAGGCGAAGTGCCAGACGAAGCCAGTCGCGAGGGCGCCTCGCGGCTATCACGACCACGTCCAGCAGGCCGTCCTCGGTGGAGGTGTTGCGCAACAGTCGGATCCCTCCCGGCAGCAGACCGACATTCGAGACCAGCACCGACCTGACGCGCCTGCTGACGGCCGGTCCCCGGTCCACCTCCAGCACCACCCGGAACTCCGGGTCGAGGAGGTGGATGACTGCCGACGGCACGTAGGCGAGCCATCCGAAAACGCGCTTGGCGGGGCCGTGAGCGTCCGCCAGCATCCTGGCGTCGATGCCAATTCCTGCCGCCACCGCGAAGCGGGTGTCCCCCACCAGCCCCAGATCGATGCGCCGCCGAATGCCCGTCGTGGCCACCAGCATCGCCGCCTCCGGCCTCCTGGGCAGGTTGAGGTTCCGCGCCAGCAGGTTGCCGCTGCCGAGGGGCACGATCGCCAGCGCCACCTGCCCCCAGCTCTCCAACGCCTGGATGGCGCGAGCGACGGTGCCATCCCCTCCGCAGGCGAGGAGCAGGTCAGCCCCCGCCCTCAAAGCCTCATCCAGGCCGTCCCCGCCATTCTCGGCGGTCTCGATCCATACAGGGTCACGCCATCCGGACCTCCTGGCGTGCCCCTGAATCAATTCCTCGAGCTTCAGGGACCGGGGGACCCTGGCGGGGTTGACCAAGACCACGCACCTGGTCCCCTCCCCTTCCGGCCCCTTCATCATCGGCGCCGGCTAAGGACCAGGATGGGTTGGCTTCACCGCCACCGCCTTGTCCACCTTGGCGGCGATGATGAAGTCGTTGCGGGTGAGGCCGGCGGCGGCATGGGTCGTGAGCCTGATCTCGAGGTAACCCCAGCCCACCAGAAGGTCGGGATGATGTCCCTCCCGCTCCGCCAGAAGGGCCACCGAGGTGGCGAGGACGAAGGCGGAGAGGAAGTCGGGCGTGGTGAACCGGCGGCGCAGCACCTGGCCGCGGATGGTCCAGCCCTCGGACAGTTCCGAAAGAAGTGCCAGGGCCTCGTCGCTGGTCAGCGGCGGCACCCTCCCGTGACATGCCTGGCAGCGCTCGGCCGCCAGCAGGGTCATGCGCCCTCCCTGTCGGAGACCGCGCCCGCTCTCTGCAGAATGCGACGCGCGATGGCCAGAGCGCCGGCGTAGGTTCCCTCCATGCCTTCGAATCTGAGCCCGCGAGCCCCCAGGGTCCGAGCCTGGGTGTAGGGGGTATCCGAGGCATAGTGGATGAGTCCGACCTCCATCGCCGGGCGGGTCAGGTCGACCTGCTCATCGGTCGGATAGCGGGAGGAGTCGCCGGCCTCGAAGACCGCTCCCAGGTAGGGGCCGGCCTCCATCTCCACCACCGTGTAGGCGTCCCGATAGTAGAAGTCGAGGTAGGCGCGGTTCTGCAGGAACGTGCTGCGCACGGATACCGCCCGTTGTCGATCCAGGACCGACCGCGAGGTCACGAACGGCGACACGTCCGCGTAGCTGAAACAGTTGTCGAGCCAGTAGGTGTTGCCGCTGTGCTCGTCGTGAACAACATCCGAGATCATGACATCACCGACATCCGCGTTCAGGGTCGCCGCCTTGCCCAGAATGTAGACGCCCGCCACCTGGTCGGTCGCCTCCATAACCTGGCGGAGTATGTGATACGCCCCCAGGCCGAGGGGGTACTGGATGTTGATCACGACCTCCGGCGCCGCCGCGAGAGCACGACCGTCAAACGGGCCCAGGCGCGGGTCAAGCTGACCCGGCTCCAGACGATTGAGGACCACAACCTGGGCGGCGACGTCCGTCCCGGAGCGGGCTTCGATGTGGTGGATGCCCTCCCGGCTCTCCTCCGAGGTGCGCTCGGCTCTGGCCCTGGGGTGGGCCTCAAACCACAGCCGCGCCGCGTAGTAGAGGAAGTTGTCCTCGGCGACCTGGCCTCCGAGGCGGCGGCGCCCCACCAACGCCTGCAGCTCCGGGTCATGGGAGCTCTCGGCCCAACGGATCACGGTGTCGCGGCGACGGCGGGCCACCCCCGACAAGAGGTTGACCAGACCATGGGCGTTGCTGCTGACGAAGTAGACCGGCCGATCCCGCAGCCCCTCCCGGGTCAAGAGCTCCCCGATCGGCCCCCACCACTCCCTGGTGGCGCGAGCGAAACCGACCTGGGACCCGCCGACGAGGCGGAGCCGGAGGTCCATCGGGCGCTCCCCGACCGCCGTGATGAACTCCGGCAGACGGGCACCGAAGAGCGCCTCCAACCGAATCCAGTCGTCGGCACTCACTCCGAGGCGCTCCGGGACCCCGCCGCTCCCAACCTTCCGGCGGTCGGCCAGCAGCCGGTGCGCCTTGTTCCACTCGATCTGCAGAGCGACCAGGGTCGGAACCAGATCGTCGAGGTCAGAGCTGCTCGCCAGCGCCACCGCCAGGGTCCCGGACCCCCGGTCCCACCACCAGCGGCGGCGGCGGCCGGGAGCGGTGACCGGCCCCCACCGCCCCGCGCGGTCGCCGAGCAGCTGTTCCGGAGACTGGCCGAGCAGGACCCGCCTCAGTTCCAGGATCACGGGGGGAAGGCGATGCAGAGAGTAGAGCAGGGCGCCGCTGTCGAGGGTGGCCGCCTCTCCCAGCGGATGCAGAGAGGACCTCATACCCAGATGAACCCTCTCCAGTGCTCGCAGCGGCACCTCTCCCGACGACCTGAGGATGGTCTGGAAAGTTCTCGTGTACAGCTCGACCTCGTCGCGCCCAGGCGGCTCTCCGGAGCCCTGGCCGGGAGGGCCCTGGGACCAGGGCTCCCGCGGCGGCGGATCCCCCGATTCCCGGTCAGCGGTCATGGGAGAAGGCGCAGGGGCGCAGCGAAGGTCACAGGCAGCTCGGGTGGGGGAGCGTCCCGGTTCAGCCTCCGCGGCATCACCCGCACCGTGAATCCGTAGGGCCCGACATGCGTCAGGCTCATCCGGCCCACATACCGGCGGGGGCCAGAGGAGATGGACTCGTCAACCTCCATGGTCTCGGTCCTGGGGGCGACCAGCTGGCCGTCCGAAGCGATGGGGCCGTGGAGGAGATGCACCTCGACCTCATGAGGGGACAGCCCGTCGAGCTCCACCCGCGCCTCCACCAACCGCTCGCTTCCGGATTCGATCCCTCTGGCCATCCCGCGCGGGGGGATGCTGCGCGCTCGGGCTGAGACCCTGGGCCAGGATTCTCGCACCCGCTTGGCGAAGACGACCGCCTGACTTGCCCCCAGATCCCCATCCGCCCCCGCCAGAGCCGCGGCTGCCGCGGCCGGCTGGTAGAGGACCCGCACGTAGTCCGCCAGCATCCGCGACCCGAGCACGACCGGGGCTATGGTCTGCAACGATCTCCGGATCATCTCCGCCCATCGCCGTGGAACACCATCGGCGCCCCTGTCATAGAAGGCCGGCACCACCTGGTTCTCCAACACCTGGAAGAGCGCCTCCGCCTCCAGCCGATCCCGCTCGACCAGATCCCCGACCTCCTCAAAGGAGGGCAGAGCAAAGCCGTTGCCGTCCTCGTAGCATTCATCCCACCAGCCGTCGAGGATGGAGCAGTTGAGAGCTCCATTGAGCGCCGCCTTCTGCCCGGAGGTGCCGCAGGCCTCCATGGGACGGCGGGGAGTGTTCAACCAGACGTCGGCGCCCTGGTAGAGCAGCCGCCCCACGTCGATGTCGTAGTCCTCGATGAAGATGAGATGGCCGCGCAGCTCGGGGTCCTCGGCCACTCGGGAAAGGGCCTGAATTATGTGCTTGCCCTGCTCATCCCGGGGGTGGGCCTTGCCCGCGATGAGGAGCTGAACCGGCCTCTTCGAGTCCAGCAGCAGACGCTTGAGCCTCTCGGGCTGATGAAACAGCAAGGCGCCGCGCTTGTACTCCGCGACCCGGCGGGCGAACCCGATCGTCAGAGCCCCCTCGTCGAGGATGTGCGCCGTCCAGTCCACGTCCACAGCTCCGCGCATGAGCTCGGCGGCCCGAACCCGGCGGCGCGCGTCTTCGACCAACCGGTGCCGCCCCGGCTGCCGCACCTGCCACAGGTCGCGCGGATCCACGGCGGCCAGGAGGTCCCAGTTGGCGGCGCCGGCAACGTCCCAGCTCGGTCCGAGCCGATGCTCCAGCAGCCCCGCCATCTCCGGCGAGACCCAGTGCTTGGGATGGACCCCGTTGGTGACCGCCTGGATGGGCACCTCACTCTCCGCCAGGTCCGGCCAGAGCCCGTGGAACATCCGCTGACTCACCCGGCGGTGCAGGTGGGAGACGGCGTTGGCATGCCCGGACATCCGCAACCCCAGGACCGCCATGTTGAAGGGCGCCTCGGTCGGCTCCCCCGGAAAGTGCCCGAGGCGCATCAGGGTGTCCAGCCCAATACCCATCTCTTCGCAGTAACCCTGGAAGTACCGAGCCATTAGTTCCACGGGAAAGCGGTCGATTCCGGCGGGCACCGGGGTGTGGGTGGTGAAGACGGTGGCCGCCCGCGCAGCCTCGACCGCCTCGTCAAACTGCAGCCCATGACCCGCGACCAGGTGCCGTATCCGCTCCAGCGCGAGGAACCCCGCGTGTCCCTCGTTGCTGTGGAACAGAGCCGGAGACTCCCCGGCGAGAGCCAGCGCTCGGATTCCGCCCATGCCGAGCAGGATCTCCTGGCGGAGCCGATGCTCCAAGTCTCCACCGTAGAGCCGGTCGGTCACCGGCAGCAGGTCCGGCGGGTTGTCGGTCGCGGCCGAGTCCAGCAGGTAGAGGGGCACCGACCCCACGGCCTGCCGCCACACCACAGCGCGCATGGTGCGCTCCGCCATGGGCAGCTCGATCGGGGTCGGAGCGACCTGCTGCAGGCCCAGCTCCTCAGGGCTCAACTCGCGATAGCTCTCCTCCTGCCAACCATCACCGTTGAGATGCTGATGAAAGTATCCGAACCGATAGAAGAGACCGACTCCGATGAGTGGCCGCCCCTCATCGGCGCAGACGCGCAGGTAGTCGCCGGCGAGCACCCCCAGGCCCCCGGAGTACTGGGGAATCCCCGCGCTCACCCCGAATTCGGGAGAGAAGTAGGCAACGGTGGGCATGCTCGTCGACGGCCGGGGCACTCCTCCCTCTTCCCGGGCCCCCACCTCGAACCTTTCCACCACTCGCACCAACACAACTTACCGGCTGCAGGGCGGGCTGCGCCGACCCGACCGGCAAGGTCGGCCACGCCCATACTCTGGCAGCCGCTCTGGTTGGCCGCCAGAGGCCCCATGCCAACGCTCCGTCACCCCATGAGGAAGCCCGAGCTAGACTTGATTGGACGCACCGGAAGGCACCCTCTATCAGGTCGGAATGATGGACAGCATTCTCCCGCTTGAACCTCACGACGTCAGGCTGCTGCACGGGCTGCGAGCCCTGCCGGACCACTCCCTGGACCGGGCCAGCGCCCATCTGGCGGCGGGCCTGCCTCTGAGGCGGGCCGACCTTGGTTGGAACGGGCGCGGGCCGGCCGCGGACGGATGCCTGGTCGGGGTCTCCATGTCCCGCTGGGCATTCCTGTGTCAAACGCTGCGGATTCCCGCTTTGCTCATGCTGGCCGCGGGGTTCGACGCCTGGGCGTACGAGGAAATTCGGCGGCACGGCAGCCCCGCGGACCTGCGCGGGCGGCGCCTTCCCCCCTGCGCCAGGATGCGTCTGGCTCAACTGCTCGATGTCGAGCACCGGCGTCGGCACGGATGGCCGGAGCTGCCAAGCCCCCAGGTTCCGGAGGCCGCTCTGCTTCCCTGAACGGCCCGCGCCAACCTCCCGCCGGGTTCGGTGCGCTACGATCCAGAGGTGATTGCCAGCAGCGACACCGAAGAAGAGTCCCAGCAACCCCAGGGAACCACGGCCAAGCACGATCGGAAACCGCCCCAGGCGCTCCTGGAATTCATGGTCACCGGCTGGGGTGCGGTGGACGTGTCGGCGGGGGACCCGATCTCGGGGGTCGAGCTCTATCAGGCCCGCAGACGGGATCTGTCGGAGAGATTCCCGGGCCAGCTGATGGTCATCCCCAGCGGGGTCCCCAGGACCAGAGCGAACGACACCGAGTTCCGTTTCCGGCCCGCGACCGACTACCTGTACCTGGTCGGAGACGGCGAGCCTGACGAGGTCCTGGTCCTGGAGCCGCAGGTGGAGGGGGGCCACCGGATCCTCCTCTTTGCGGAGCCGAAGTCGGACTTCAAGACCACCGAGTTCTTCACCGACCGCAATGGCGAGTTCTGGGTCGGCCCGCGGCGCGGCCTGACCGCCACGGCCAACCGCTTCGGACTGGAAGCCCGGCCGATAGCCGGCCTGGAGGAGCTCGTCCGCGCCCACGACCGCGGCCTGGTGCTACGCGGATTCGACCCCAGGGTGGACCGGATGGCCCAGGATCTGGCGGGTGATGATGAGGAGCTCATCACGCACCTGTCCGAGATGCGGCTCCGCAAGGACCCTCTGGAGATCGAACTGCTGCAGGAGGCCGTGGACCTGACCGCTGCGGCCTTCGCCGACGTGGTGGCCGCGCTGCCCCAGGCCACCAGGGAGAGGGACGTCGAGGTGGCCTTCTTCAAGAGGGCCAGGGAGGCCGGCAACGACACCGGCTATCTCACCATCGCGGCGGCGGGCAGCCACGCCACGATCATGCACTGGAGTCAGAACACCGGCGACCTGCGCCGGGGGGACCTTCTGCTGCTCGACGCTGGGGTGGAGAGCAACCGTTACTACACAGCCGACGTGACGCGCACCCTGCCCATCAACGGAAAGTTCAGCGCGGATCAGCGTCACATCTACGAGTTGGTCTGGCGGGCACAGCAGGCCGGCATCGCGGCGGTGAAGCCCGGAGCGGACTTTCAGGAGCCCAACCGAGCAGCCCAGGCGGTTCTGGCCCAGGGTCTGGCTGAGATGGGCATCCTGCCGGTCGGGGCCGAGGAGTCACTTCGCCCCGAAAGCCAGCTGCACCGGCGGTACACCATCCACGGAGTCAGCCACATGCTGGGCCTCGACGTTCACGACTGCGCCAACGCGCGCCAGGAGCACTACCCCGAGGGCAGGCTTGAAGTGGGCATGGTGCTGACGGTGGAACCGGGCCTCTATTTCCAGCCCCACGACCTAACCGTTCCAGAGCAGCTGCGCGGAATTGGGGTGAGGATCGAGGATGACGTGGTCGTCACCGAAACCGGCTGCCGCGTGCTGAGCGCTGGATTGCCGTCTCACCCCGACGAGTTGGAGCGCTGGATGGCCGGGATCTGGGCGGCCTCCCCCGATTGACCAGCGGCGGCAGCGGAGCCCGGGACCGCGAAGCCAGCTGGTGACCGCCGCCTCCCACCCGCTGCCGGGAGGCTGATCGGTTCGTCGGCGGCGCCCCGACCTCCCTGGCCAAATCGCGTCGTCTGCCGGCCCTGGGCGGCAGCTCTTGCGGAACTCTGCTGGGCACCCGAGCCGCTGCACTGAGGCGCGGGCCCGGAACCCCTGCCCTAACCTTCCTGGCAGTCAGGTGCGCCGAGCCCGGAGCCGATCAGATCTCTGGCAGCGACTCGACCAACTCCTCCTGAATCCAGCTCAGAAGGTGCAGGGTGGCGAGGGGGGGCCGCCTGTGCTGGCGCTGGCTGAAGCGCTCCTCCCAGCCGTCCTCGGCGAGCCCCAGCCGCTCGGCCAGGGCCAGCCGCAGCACGTTGAGCATCCGTAACCAGCTCCAGGCCTGGTCCTCGGACAGCTCGATCGGCCCCTGCGTCCGTAACGTCGACCGGAGCACCTCCAGATCCACCGCCCTGGTGTCGTCGAGATCCGGGCCGGAGAGGCGTCGGAACTCGGCCTCAAGGACGTCGTCAACGTAGGCCCGGGGAGTCGCCAGGGCAGAGTCATCCACCATGGGCAGCACCCGATCCACGATCTGGAGCAGCGCCTCCCGCTCGCGGCGGTCGACCTTCACCTCGATCACTGACCCCCTGGCCCGTATCTCGGCCATGCTCAGTCGTGCGCCAGGGTGGCCTGCAGTCCGTGAGCATGCAGCTGCGCCACGGTGACCTCGGCACGCTCCCTCGGCTGGGTTGCGACAACCGCCTTGCCCTCGGTGTGCACCTGCAGCATGAGCTTGGTGGCGGTCTCCAGGTCGTAGCCCAGGATCCGGCGGAAGACGACGACCACATAGCTCATGAGAGTGACCGGATCGTTCCAGACGATCACTCTCCAGGGCCTGTCCCGGCGCTCCTCGGGCGCTCCGCTGCCGACGGTCTCGAGATGCTCGGCGACCCCCTCATGGACGGCGCTCACGAATGCATACCCTAGCGCGCACGCGCCCACCCCACATCGGGGAAGTGGAACGAGGGGGCAGCGGCGGCCGCCACCGACGGGCCGTGATCCGCTAATCTGAGATTGATGAGCAACGTTATGCCACGCCCAGGTCACGGGTGGGCTCGGTGACGGGGACCTCGGTCAGAGTCACCCTGGGCCTGTGCCTCAGCCTCGGTCTGGCCATGGTTGCAGCCGGCTGCGGGCAGGGACCGATATCCTCGGCCTCAACCGGGGTCGGGTGCTCGGTGACCGTGCAGATACCCGCCTACGACTCCTCCCTGTTGGGCACGGTGACCGCCACCTATCAGGGGGGCACTCACGTGCTCACCCGCAACACCTCGACCATCCCCTTGGGTTGCGGTCAGAAGGTGGCCCTGTCTGCGACTCCAACCCAGCCGGCGAACCACCCATTCACATCGTGGAACGTCGCCGGCCAGCGGACCGACTCGAGCACCGTGAGCGTGACCGCGGATGGACTGATCACGGCGACTCCCGCGTTCTTTGTCAGGCCGGCCCCGACGCCCAGGGTTTCCCCCTCCCCCTCTCCATCGGCCAAGCCCACGGCGACGCCGGCCACGGTGACCCTGGACCGGTGGCTCACCTATGACCAGGCCACCAAGACGGCGACCCTCAAGCTGGAGGCGGGCTACCAGGACGTCAACAACACCCTGAGTTTCGACGGAGAGGCGGATGGGAAGCTGGTGGTCACGGTGCCCTTGGGCTGGACGGTCGTGGTCAATTTCAGCAACGTGGACAAGATCAACCACTCCGCCGCCGTCGTGACCCCAACCGGATCGACCCCGGTCTTCCCGGGCGCGAGCATCCCCAACCCGACGGTGGGCATCCCCCCGGGGGCCAGCGCCACCTTCTCCTTCGTGGCGAGCCAAACCGGCGACTATCGGATTGCCTGCCTGGTTCCCGGGCATGAGGATGCCGGGATGTGGGCCACCTTTGACGTGACAGCTTCCGGGCTCCCAACCATCCACCTGTAGCGGAGGTGGCGCCACCAGCTCGGATGAGAGCGGCACGGGTGGTGCGGATCGGCGCGCCCCCCTCCGTGATCGAGGTGGAGACGCCGCGGGCTGCGGCCAGGGGGCGGGCCCTTTTGCGGGTCAAGGCTGCGGCGCTCAACCCGGTGACCCTGGCGGTGGCCGCTGGGGCCCACTACGGGGGCGCTCCCAAGGCCCCCTACACGCCGGGCACCGAGGGGGTGGGGGTGGTGGTTTCCGGAGATTCGCTGTCACCTGGAAGCCGGGTCAGGTTCGAGGCGAACGAGTCGGAGGGAGGCAGCCTCGCCGAGTTCTGCGCCGTCGATGAGGAGACGTGTGCCGAGCTGCCCCAGGACGTCTCCGACAGTCTGGCGGCCGGCCTCGGGGTGGCGGGGCTCGCCGCCTGGCTGGCCCTGCGCGACTCCCTGCGGCTGCGGGCGGGCGAGAGCCTGCTCATCCTGGGCGCCACGGGAGTGGTGGGTCAGATCGCCATCCAGGCGGCCAGAATCATGGGCGCCGGGCAGATCACCGCGGTCGGCAGGGACGCGGCTGCGCTCCGCCGCTGCCTGGATCTGGGGGCGGACTCGATCGTGGAGCTCAATCCCACCCAGGGTCCGGAGGAGCTGTCCCTGGCGCTGAGCCAAGCCCACGGGGGCCCGATCGAATTGGTGCTCGATGGGCTCTGGGGCGTGCCCGCCGAGGCGGCTCTGCGGGCCGCGGCCCCGTTCGGACGGTTCGTCAACCTCGGCCAGAGCGCCTCCGCCGAGGCAGTCGTCAGGTCCGGTGACATAAGGGGCCGGATGCTGACGATATCCGGGCACTCCAACCGCAACGTGGCGGCATCGACCAGGGTCACCGCCTTCCAAGACCTTCTGCACCATGCCCGGGCCGGCCGCATTCGAATCGAGGTGGCGCAGCTGCCCCTTTCCGACATCGAGCGGGCCTGGGAGCTGCAGAGCGCCTCACCCCACCAGAAGGTGGTGATAACCCTGGACTGAGGTCCGGGCCGGGTCGAATCCCGGCGGACCAACACCAGGGAACCGCTCGGCCCACCGGAAGATTCGAATGGAGGTCAACGGCCTTGATGAATCCGCCCGAACTGCTTCCCACGCGGATCCGCGAGGGACTGGCGCCGGGAATCTCTTACCGGATCGAAGGAGAGCTGGTACCCATGCTCCACTGCCGGCTGGACGGATCCATGCCGATCTATTTCGAACATCATGTGGTGCTCTGGAAGGACCCTCAGCTGGCGGTGAAGCTGCGCGCGGTGCGCGGCGCGGCGCGGCGGGTGATCTCCGGTCGGCAGGTCTTTTTGACCGAGGCCAAGGGGCGAGGTGAGATCGCCTTCTCACGTGACGCCCCCGGCCACGTCTTCCCTCTGGACCTGCCGCGTCAAGCCGCGATCCTGGTCCGAGAGCATCAGTTTCTCGCCGCCACGGGCTCGTTGCGCTACACGGCGTCCCGACTACGTGGCGTCACCAACAACCTGTTTGGGGGCAACGGCTTCTGGGTGGACCGGTTTGAGGCCAAAGATGGCGATGGAGTGGTGTGGCTGCATGGCTATGGCAACGTCTTCGAGAAGCAGCTCCAGGATGGCGAGGAGATTGATGTCGAGCCCGGCGGATGGGTCTACATGGACCCGGGAGTCAGGATGCGGCCGACGGTTTACGGGCTGCGCACCGGAGTCTTCGCCGGGGTGGGGCAGCTGGTCTTCAATCGCTTCAGGGGCCCGGGACGCGTCGGCATTCAAAGCATGTACCTGCATCTACCGACCGATGATTGAGGCCTACCCGAGATAGTCCTCAGGCGGCAGAGCGCGGTCTCCAGAATCGGAGTCGCATTCGGTGCAAGTCTGCTCTTCGGGAGTGGACCAAGCGGCTTCGGCGCGCAGGAGCAGTGCCATCATCTCCTGCCAACCAGATGGTTCGTCAGGAGTCGCTGACTCCGTGACCACCCAATCCACTTCGCCCTTCTCCACTTTCCGCTCTGCCAACCGCATCTCTGCCGCCATGCCCCCATCATGGGTCGAGGTCGGCACCATCCAAAGCGCGTAACTACGGTCCTGGCGGCAGGTGGATTCACCCGAACCCTGGAAATGGGGCGATCACGGTTGAGAATGGGGTGGAATCATCCAGGCCGGGGCCCGCTCAGGAAGCCGAGAATGACCCTCGTATGGATGAGATGGCCGCCCCCGCGCTGGTCGAAAACGACATAGTCCTGAGGGACGGATCGACGCTTCACCTGCGCCCGGTCACCCCCGATGACGGCGCCCTGGTGGGGGAGCTCCTTGCCGGCCTCTCCGCCCAGTCACTGGCGACCAGGTTCTTCTCGGGTGCTGTCGACATCGGCCGAACAGCAGAGCTGCTGGTCCAGGTCAGTGGCAGCAGCGCCTTCGGACTGCTCGCCCTGCAGGGCAGTCCCCATCGGCCGGTGGCCCATGGCCTCTGTGTCCGGACGGGACCGGGTCGGGCCGAGGTGGCTTTCACCGTGGCCGATCGGTTCCAGGGATTGGGAATCGCCTCGATCCTTCTCGCCCAGATGGCGCAGGCAGGCCACGCCTGCGGGATCGAACTCTTCGAGGCCACGGTCCTGCCGGAGAACTCCGCCATGCTGGACGTCTTCTCCCAGAGCGGCTTCGAGGTCCACACCCGCTCGGAGCCGGGCACCGTCACGGTTGAATTCCCAACCGAGATGACCCCAAACGCCCTGCGCCACTTCCTGAATCGGGAGGAGGAGTCCGCCGCGGCGGCGGTGGCGGCGGTGCTGCATCCCACCTCAGTCGCCGTGATCGGCGCCAGCCGAGCCCGGGGCACGATCGGGGGGGAGATCTTCCACAACCTCCTCCAGGCGGAGTTCCGGGGCCCTGTCTATCCCGTGAACCCCGGGGCCCGGGTGGTCCAATCGGTGCCGGCCTTCGCCTCGATCCTGGAGATCACAGATCCGGTCGACCTGGCGGTGGTGGCGGTGCCGGCGGCCTTGGTGCTGGAGGTGGCCCGGGAGTGCGCGGAGAAGCAGGTCCGGGCGCTGGTCGTGATATCGGCTGGCTTCGCCGAGGGCGGCCAGCCGGGCCGGGAGCGCCAGGCCGAGCTTCTGAGGATCTGCAACGACTCGGGAATGCGCCTGGTCGGACCCAACTGCATGGGCGCCATCAACACGGCCCCGGATGTCAGCATGAACGCGACCTTCGCCCCCACCATGCCGCTGCCCGGCACCGTCGGCTTTCTCTCTCAGAGTGGCGCTTTGGGCCTGGCCATCATTGACAGCACCCGCAGCCTGGGGATCGGGCTCAGCAGTTTCGTCTCGGTCGGCAACAAGGCGGACATCTCTGGCAATGACCTGCTGAGCTATTGGGAACGCGACCCCAGAACGGAGTTGATCGCCCTCTATCTGGAGTCATTTGGAAATCCGCGCAAGTTCGCTCAGATCGCCGGCCGAGTCTCGCGGCGCAAGCCGATCGTCGCTGTGCGCAGCGGCAGAGGCAAGGCCGGAGCGAGGGCCGCGGCCTCGCACACCGCATCCCTGGTCGCTTCCTCAGACTCCACGGTGGACGCCCTCTTCCGCCAGACCGGGGTGCTCCGCACCGAGACCCTGTCGGACATGTTCGACCTGCTCTCGCTGCTGGCGAGCCAACCATTGCCCGAGGGAGGCAAGGTGGCGATCATCACCAACGCGGGGGGGCCGGCGATCCTCTGCGCCGACGCCTGTGAGGCCAACGGGCTGGAAGTTGCGGAGCTCTCGCACGAGACGCGCGCCCACCTGCGCGCGTTCCTGCCCCCGGAGGCGGCCACAGGAAACCCGGTGGACATGATCGCCAGCGCCAGCGCCGACGACTATCGGCGCGCCATCCAGACGGTCGCGAGCGATCCTGCGGTGGACTCACTGATCGTCATCTTCACCCCGCCCCTGGTGACCCGGGCAGAGGACGTGGCGGCCGCGATCCGCGACTCGGCAGCGGAGCTGCCGAGGCCGATCCCGCTTCTCACCGTGTTCATGACCAGCTCCGGGGTGCCCGAACAACTCCGCTCCGAGGCGGCCCAGGTGCCGTCATATCCCTTCCCCGAAAATCCGGCCCGCGCTTTGGGCGCAGCCCTGAGGTTGAGCCGGTGGCGGTCCGGACCGGAGCCGGGCGCGGATCGTCCCCTGGAGATCGGCAACCGGGTCGGAGCGGCGGCTGAGATAGCCAGCTGTTTGCGCCGCGGCGACGGCTGGATGACCCAGGAGGAGTCCGCCGAACTGCTCTGCGCCTATGGTATTCCCACCCTCGCCACGAGCTTCGCCAGCGACCCGCAGGAGGCGGCGGCCCGCGCCGAGGAGCTCGGCTACCCCGTGGTGCTGAAGGCCAGGGGGCCGACCATCCTGCACAAGACGGAACTGGGGGCGGTGGTCCTGGACCTCAGGGGAGCACAGGCGGTCGTCAGGGCCGCGGACGCGATGGCCCAGCGGCTGAAGGCCGCAGGGCATGAGTTGGAGGGCTTTGTGATCCAGCACCAGCTGGATCACGGTGTCGAGCTCCTGGTGGGTGCGGTTCGGGATCAGCAGTTCGGCACCGTGGTCGCCTGCGGCGCGGGGGGAACCGCGGTGGAGCTTCTCCATGACACATCCATCCGGCTCGCCCCGATCGGGCCCCAGGAGGCCGGGGAAATGCTCGAGGAGTTGACCACCTACCCCCTGCTGGCCGGGTTCCGTGGCGCCCCGGAGGTTGATGTGGAGAGTGCCCGTGACCTGATCGTGAGGCTCGCAGCCCTGGCGGAGGATCACCCTGCCCTGGCCGAGATCGAGTGCAACCCGGTGACGGTGACCCCCGAAGGGGCATTCGTCGTAGATCACAGGGCGAGGCTCGCGGCGCCGGGGCCCCCGTTGCCGGTCGGAGCCAAACGACTTTCAAAGTGAGTCCGCGAGACCCTCCGCGATCTCGTCCCCGCGGCCGGACCGGTCAGCTGCGCAGGGTTGCCACCAGGCGGCGCGGTTCCAGCAGCAGGTTCAGCGCATTCTCGACCGAGGCCACCACCACATCCGCGGCGGTGAGGGCTCTGACCGAGCAACCCTCGGCCCCAATCACCACGATTCCGAGAGCCGCCGCCCGCAGCATGTCAACATCGTTCGAGCCATTACCGACGGCAACCACCGATGCTGCCCCCAGGGAATCCACGTAACCCGCCTTCTGCGCGGCGCCATCCTGCTTCTCATCGAGCCGAACGGCCCTGACGCCAAGGGTCAGAGCCACCTGATCCAGGGTCCCGTGAGTATCCGCGGAGAGCAGGGTGACCTGGAGAGAGCGCCCGAGCCGGGCCAGACTCGCATGCACAGGCAGCAGGTGTCCATCCAGGGCCAAGGTGCCGTTCAGGTCCAGCACCAGGTGCGCGAGCCTGAGGCTCCGCCAACCGGGGATGTCTATCTTGAGCACCGGATACCATCTCCCACTTGGGGTGGCGCCTTGACACCGGACCCGCGCTGACTCCTAGGGTTGCCATCGGTCACCGGACCAGCGATGGCCGACCGCGCTCGCCCAACCCATTCTATTCGAGGATCTCCATGAGCGCGAGAATGCTCGCGACGGTGGCCGGCGCCCGGATATCATTGCCCGACGCCCCGCCCGAACCCGGAACCAAAAGCGGGCTGCCCCCGGCGGCGTAACCGGCGCACCGTCTGCTGACCTCTGATATGGATGGAGATCCCCTGAGTTGTTGATCGGAACCTTGGACGGAGTGGCGATCAAGGGTCGGCGGGTTGCCGTTACAGGGCTCGGCGCCGTGACCTGCTGCGGCATCGGCACGGCGCCGCTGTGGGAGCGCCTGCTCCATCCAGACCAGGCGCTGGATCGGCGCATTCACGATTTCGATCCGAGCCCCTGGCTACCCCCCAAGGAGGTGAGGCGCCTGGATAGGTTCACCCAGTTCAGCGTGGTGGCCGCCCAGGAGGCTCTGGACGACGCCGGCGACGTGGCGGCGGACCCGGAGCTTTGCGGTGTGATCTTCGCCAGTGGCGCAGGTGGGTTCGAAACCCTGGCCCAGCAGGTTGTCGTCCACCATGAGAAGGGTCCCAACCGGGTCTCACCATTTCTGGTGCCCGCGATGATGGCCAATGCGGGGGCGGCCAACATCTCCATCCGCCTGGGCTGGCGGGGGCCCTCCGAGACGATCGTGACCGCCTGTGCTGCGGGCACCCATGCCATCGGGGCCGCCGCGCGCCTGATCGCCAACGGTCGCTGCGACGTGGTGATGACAGGCGGCGCCGAGGCGTCCATGCATGAGGTCGCCATCGCCGCCTTCGCCAACATGAAGGCTCTCTCACCGTCTGGCCGGTCTCGCCCCTTCGACATCCGCCGGGATGGATTCGTCATGGGCGAGGGCGCCGGCGCCCTGGTGCTGGAGGACTGGGAACACGCCACCGGGCGCGGGGCGCGGATCTACGCCGAAATTGTGGGCGCCGCCAGCACCTCCGACGCCTTTCACATCACCGCTCCGTCGCCCGATGGGACGGGGGCTGCATCGTGCATGCGCCGAGCCCTGGAGGACGCTGCGCTGAGCCCAGCCCAGATCGCTCACATCAACGCCCACGGGACATCCACCCCCCTCAATGACCTGGCGGAGTCGCGGGCCATTCGGCAGCTATTCGGGGCTGACGCGCCCCCGGTGACCTCTACCAAGGGATTGACCGGGCACAGCTTTGCCGCCGCCGGGGCGATCGAGGCGGTCGCCTCCATCCTCGCCATACGCCATGAGGTCATCCCCGCTACCGCGGGCCTGGAGGTCCAGGACCCGGAGATCGCCCTGGATGTGGTGCAGGGCGAGGGTCGCCCCTGGACACCAGGACCGGTGCTTTCAAACTCCTTCGGCTTCGGCGGCCACAACGGCTGCTTGGTCATCGCCCCCAGGACCTGAGCACCGGCCCGCCCGCCCGGTCGGTACCCTTGGGTCATGCCCTCAGCCAGCCGGGAGGGGAGCGCCGACCAGCGATGAGCGCCACCCCGCCGAGCAGCCCCCCCTTCTACCTCCCCCAGGGAGACGAGGTGGAACTGTTCGCCGCCGCCTACAGAAGCCGGCTGCCCATCTTGCTGAAGGGACCGACGGGGTGCGGCAAGACCCGCTTCGTGCGGCACATGGCCTGGCGCCTGGAGCGGCCGCTGATCACCGTCGCGTGCCATGACGACCTGAGCGGCAGCGACCTGGTTGGCCGGTTTCTGCTCAAGGACGGAGCGACGGAGTGGTCGGACGGGCCCCTGACGCGTTCGCTGAAGCAGGGCGCCATAGCCTATCTCGATGAGGTGGTGGAGGCGCGCAAGGACATCATCGTGGTCCTCCACCCCCTGGCCGACGACCGCCGCGTCCTTCCCATCGACAAGCTGGGTGTGATTCTCGAGGCACCCCCCGAGTTCATGCTGGTGGCCTCGTTCAATCCCGGGTATCAGAACGCGATCAAGGATCTCAAGCAGAGCACGCGGCAGCGCTTCGTCACGATCGACCTGGGCTACCCGGAACCGGATCTGGAGAGAAGAATCCTCACCGGCGAGACCGGCGTCCCTGACGACCTCGCCGCCACTCTGGTGCGGATTGGCAACGAGGTGAGAGCCCTGGTTCCCGAGGGCCTCGAGGAGGGGGCCAGCACCAGGACCCTGGTCGCCGCCGCCAACCTGATGGGCCAGGGCATCAATGAGACCTCGGCCTGCCGGGCGGCGATCGCGGGACCCATCACCGACGACCCTGATCTCAAGGAGGCCATCGGGCAGGTAATTCAGGCGCACTTCGGACCATGAACAAGGGCCGGCGCTCCCTTGGGCTGGCCCTGACGGCCCTGTTGGGAAGGACATGCGAGGTTATTGAAGGAGTCCCCCTCGCGGGCTGCCACCATCGGATTCAGATCCCGCCAAATTACTCGGGGGGTCCATTCAGCCTCACTCTCGCGCTGCAGGCGGCCCTGGTCGGCCCACAGATGGCGCTGGGATCCCCAGCGGAGCCCTGGTACCCAACCCTTGTCAACCTCGCCGCGAGCCGGCACCTTCGAGCCCAATGGCCCGGCCTCGCTTCTGCCTATGCGTCAATGGAGATGGGGTGGTGGAGCTGGGTCGCCCGCGGGGTCGCGGCCGGCGTTGACCCGGGCTCGTTGCTGGTGGCAAGGTTGCTGCCCCACGCCGAGCTCCCACTGCCTAACCCGATTCCCGCGACCGTGGAGAGCCAAGTTCAGTTGGTGCGCGCATGGCTCCTGGACTCAAGTGGACCTCTCCCGCCGGTCACGCTGGAGCCACCGGCTCTGCCGCTTCCCTACCAGGCAACCAAGCTCGCCGAGGGGATGACGAAACCGCCGGGGCCGGCGGGCCTGGCCGCGGGCTCAGCCGAGGTGATCCTGACCCTGGCGCCCGCGAATGAGCCGGCGACCCGCATAGTGGTCCTGGGGCCGGAAAGGGTGAAGGCGTCAGGGGCGATGGAAGAGGTTGAAAGCGCGGCCACATCGCTGACGGGCCCGGGAATCGACGCCATTGGCGAGCTCCCCTGCCGGCACCAGGAGTGGGACTTCGAACGCGGTCGCTACCTTGACGACTGGTGCTCCGTCTACGAGGTGCGCCCCGGGATCAGGGCTGGGGCGGATGACCTTGCCGCGTCCCCGGCCGCCATCCGCCGCGTCCGCCTGGCCTTCCAGCGCGCCAGCATGCGCGAGAGGCGATCCCGCCTGGAACCGGAGGGGTCCACCCCGGACATCGATGCGGTGGTGGCCGCCTTCGCGGAGAACCGCCTGGCAGGCCACGAGCGGCTGTATCGGGATCCGACACGTGGTCCAGGCGACACAGCGGTGGCGGTGGTGGCCGATCTCAGTGAGTCGACCTCCGGCCGGACCCTTGATCTGGAGCGATCCGCCCTGACCTTGGTCGGCGCAGCGCTGCCCAGCGTTGGCGACGAGTTCTGCATGCTCGGGTTTAGGGGCCGCTCTCGAGACGACTGCCAGGTGCTTTGGGTAAAGGATTTCGGGGAGCCGTTCGGGCAACCGGTGCGGGAACGGATACGGTCGCTGGCTGCCTGGGGATTCACCAGGATCGCCCCCTGCCTTCGCCACGTGGGAGAGATTCTGCAGGAGACGGAGTGCCAAAACCAGATCCTCCTGCTCATCACAGACGGGATGCCCTACGACTGCGACGGCTACGGCGGCCAGTATGCGATGGAGGACACCCGCCGCGCCTTCATCGAGCTCCAGACGATGGGCGTCAGGTCCTATTGTTTGACCGTGGACTCCTCTGCGGGCCACTATCTATCGAGGATGTGTGGGCCGGCCCGATGGACTGTGGTGACCCGCCGCGACCGGCTCCCGGAGGCGCTTTTGGCTCTCTATGGCCGGGTTCGCTTTTAGAGCTACGGGGCTCCATCCCAGCCGGCGCGAGCCGGCGCTGAGGGATTATCCGGGGTCGAAGTGGCCACAACCGCAAAGTGAGGCGCCTCAGGCACCAGCCGGTCCAACCAGGGCTGCTCCTGCCCGAAGGCCCAGTCGACATCGCCGAGCCTGCGGATGCGGGGGGCGGCCCACCCTGCCTGGGTCACCAGACGGACTAGTGTCTCTGGTCTCGGCCCCTCTCTAAGGGGCAGTGCTCTGGTGATCTCGGGGTCATAGCTCGAGTGATGGGCCGGGGGGCTGCTGCGCACCATGTCCAGGGCCTGATGCCCCAGCCGTCTCAGCACCTGGGCTGCCCCCTGATCTCCCCAGTCGCGATCGATGAGGATGAGAGTGCCGCTCGGGGCTACGGCGCGCCAGGCCCTGAGCGCGGCCGGAGGATCCTGCAGGGTCCAGAGCAGATGTCGAGAGACAACCGCATCGAATGGACCGGCGGGTACCGCGGCGGCGTCGCCCACGACCGCCGCGACCTCGAGCCCTGCGGCCCGGGCCTTCTCGCGGAGCCGGCCCAGCATGCCCGGCGAAATGTCGAGCGCGGTGACCGTGTGGCCCAGCTCTGCCAGCTGCAGGCTCAGGAAACCTGTGCCCGCTCCGACATCCAGAATCCGGAGGGTGCCCCCGGGCAGCAGGTCTTCCAGCGCGGCCCGCCAGGCGGCGCGCACCAACGTGCCGCTGGGGTGGTGGCCCGGGTCGTGGTCGTAGGTCTCCGCATCCCGGTCCCAAAAATCGCGAATCCGGTCCGCCACACTCACTCGGGCACCTCCCGCTGCAGAACTCGTCCTCCGAGCTTAGAGCATCGTCAGAGCTGGGTCTCGGTGATGTCAAGGGGGAGATCCCATCACGAGGACGACCCCAACTCTCGGTGAGCCCTGGCAGATCTGTGAGAAGGTAGCTGCATGCAGTTGCTGCGCATCCTGGCCCTGATCCTGGGCTTGTTTATCACGTTCGAGACGTTGGGCAGCGTGGTTCAGACGGTGATCGTGCCGCGAGCCACTTCATCGCGGATCTCCGCCGTCCTGGCGGCGGCCGTGCAGGGGGGTTTGGGGCAAGTGGCGAGGACTCGCCACGACTTCCTCCGTCGCGACGCGATTCTGGCCCAGGGGGCGCCGCTGTTCCTGGTGCTTCGCCTGGTGGTGTGGATAGGGTTGCTGGTGGGCGGATTCATGCTGCTGTTCTGGGGCTCGGGCGCCGGAACATTGGCCGCCGCGATCCGCCTCAGCGCCTCTTCAATCCTCCCCCTGGGGCTGACCCACGCCAGCTCCGGCCTGGAGACCGCGATCGCCTTCTTGGAGTCCGCCGCGGGAGTGATTGTGGTGGCGTTGCAGATCTCCTATCTCCCCAGTCTGTACAGCTCCTTCAATCGGCGCGAGACCCTGGTCACGATGCTGGACAGCAGCAGCGGCTCGCCCCCATGGGGGCCCGAGATTCTGGCCCGTCACGCCCTGATTGACAACCAGGACCATCTGGCCGCCCTCTACCACGACTGGGAGCAGTGGGCCGCCGACATCATGGAAAGTCACACCAGCTATTCGACCCTGCTCTACTTCCGCTCACCGGAACCGCGCACATCCTGGGTGCTGGCCCTTCTGGCCTGCATGGACGCGGCCGCCATGCAACTCGCCCTCAACCCCCTGACCGCCCCATCCGCGGCCCGACCCTTCCTGCGTATGGGCGTCGTCTGCCTGCGCTCGCTGGCCAGGGTGAGCGCCATTCCTTACCGCGCCGACCCGAAGCCGGATGACCCTCTGGAGCTCACCTATGAGGAGTTCGAAGAGGCCGTTTCCCGAGTAGTGCAGGTGGGCTGGGTGCCGGAACGGGGAGTCCTGGAGGCCTGGCCGCACTTTCGCGGCTGGCGGGTCAACTACGAGAGCATCGCCTACGGCATGGCGGCTCTGATCGACGCGCCCCCGGGGCCGTGGTCGGGCTCCCGCAAGGGCCGGCTGGAGTCATCGCTTGTGCCCCTGCGCCCTCCCCACCGCGCTCCCGACCAGGAGCGAGAGCGCCTTCTCGATGCGACTCGCCGCCGCCAGGAGTACCGTGCCGGCGGCATCCCGCCAAACGGCGGCGCCGTCGCCGGGGCCGGCCGGCCGGAATCAGGGGCGGAGAGCCAGCAGGACGCGGCTCGCATCGACCGGCCCTGAGTGGTCGCCGCGGGCCGGAGCCGGGACCCCGCCGACCCCACGCAGTTGGTCGAGATGGCGGCCCTCGTGCGTAGAGGCGTCGCCCGTCGCAAACCCGTCGACAGCCGCTGGGAAGTCCCGCCCCCCCGGGAGACGGTACGATAGCCAGCAAACCCGGCAGCACGACCCAGGATGTGGAGGATTGGGATTGGGAGACACGGACCTCAAGGCAACCGACGTCCAAGCGTTCACGGCAGCATTTTCCTCCCATCCCGAGTTCCGGACCGCTCAGAACGCTGTCACCTCCGCCGGGCTGGACCAGGTGGCCCTCGACCGCAGCCGGGTGAATTCCATCGGCCACACCTTTTCCACGCTGCTCGACGACTGGGAGGTGACCAATCAAAAGCAGAGTGGCCGATGCTGGATCTTCGCGGGACTGAATCTCCTGCGCGTTCCTGCCATGAAGAAAATGGGCTTGAAGGAGTTCGAGTTCTCACAGAGCTACACGATGTTCTGGGACAAGCTTGAACGGGCCAACTACGTGCTGGAGGCCTTCATCGCCACCTGCGACCGCGATCTCGACGATCGTACCGTTGCATATCTGCTCGACTCACTGGCCGATGACGGCGGTCAGTGGAACATGTTTGTGGCTCTCATCCGCAAGCATGGCTTGGTGCCCAAGGAGGCCATGCCGGAAACCCAGAGCTCCTCTGCCACCAAACGTATGAACCAGACCTTGCGGACCATTCTACGCCAGGGCGCACGCGCGGTACGCAGTGCCGCACGCGCTGACGTGGACGAAGCCCGTCGTCAGAAGAAGGCTGTCCTGGAGGTGGTGTTCAGGGTTCTCTGCATCCACCTGGGAACCCCCCCGGAACGGTTTCTCTGGCAGTGGACCGACCGCGACCGCCAGTTTCACCGCGACGGCGTGCTGACACCCTCTGAGTTCGCCGCGCGCTATGTGGAGCTTCCAATCGACGATTACGTGTGCTTGGTCAACGACCCCCGGGAGTCGAGCCCCCTGGGCCGCACCTTCACCGTGGAGTATCTGGGCAACGTGGTCGGCGCCCCTCCGGTGCGCTACGTCAACATCGACAGCAAATTGATGAAGAGCATCGCAGCGACCGCTCTGCAGGCGGGCGAGCCGGTGTGGTTCGGCTGTGACGTGGACAAGATGATGAGCTCCGAATATGGAATTTGGGATACGGACCTGTATTCCCTGAATGAGCTGTATGGCACAGACCTGTCACTCGCCAAGAGTGATCGTCTGCTCTACCACGAGTCCGCCATGACCCACGCGATGCTGTTCACCGGCGTTGACATGGTCGATGGGGTGCCACGACGGTGGCGGGTCGAGAACAGTTGGGGAGCGGACGGAGGCAAGAAGGGCTTCTACTCCATGAACGATGCCTGGTTCGACGAGTTTGTATTTGAGATAGCCGCCCGCAAGCAGATGCTGCCCGAGTCATTGCAGCAGGCCGTCGATCTCGAACCCATCGTCCTGCCGGCTTGGGATCCCATGGGAGCCCTTGCCAGGAGCACCCGGTCGCCTTTCTAGTGTGGTTTCACGGCTTTAGGTGGTGCCAATACCAGCGTTGGTAAGCCGCCATATCAGAAGATGTAGCGGAGATGGAGAGCATAGAAGACGCCGCGGAAGGTGTCAGGCAGCTTCTGCAATCGACGTAGGGAGCTGAGGAAGAGTTCCAGGCACTTGGGTTGGGCGAGTGACCACCTGACGGCCCCGCGGTGGCTCTTCAAATGGCGCCACATCAACTCATGTCAGTTCAGCTGGGGAGAGTGGGCGGCAGATACAAGAGGCGCAGCTTGCCCCTGGACTCTTCCCCGAATTCCTCGACCATGCGGGCCTTGTGGGCGGAGGGTCGGGCCACGATCAGGCACACTGGGCGCTTCAGCACCCACCCGGACGGGTCTTGCAGCCGCTGGTCTGGCCAAGCTTTCAGGACCACCGTCCTCCAAGAAGAAGGTCGCGAGCGGGCCGAGCAAGCGAGCCGCATGCACATGGGACGTGGGGCAGCGGCTGCGCGAACTCCGCACGTCCTCGAAGTCAACCCTGGGCCACTGACCGCGGCACCCCATTCAAATGGGCATCCCCCTGGATGGACCGGGCTCTTCCTACCTTTTCAACGGCCGCGCGGAGTCCGGCGGAAGACCAGGGTTGTCAGGTCGGCTGGCAGGTGGACCTCGATGACCGCCACCGCCAGGGACGCCTGCTTCATGACCCGGTAAAGCTGCAGCACAGGGACACCGTCGGGCACGCCCAGGGCCCGCTTGAGGTCCGGCGCGGGCATGATCGCCTCAACGAGATCCTCACCGTCGGCTGCCTTCATCCCCTGGCTTGCGAGCAGATCGGGAAGCCGCCGACCGTCCAACTCCCCATCTTCCAACGGCAGGTCCGGCTCGACTTTGGGGTGAAGCCAAACCCGACGGAGGGAGGGGATGCCCTCGGCCCCGTATCCCACCGACTCGAGCACTAGAATCGCCGTCCCGGCCTCCACCTGGAGCAGACCCGATATCCAGGGACTGGCGGGCAATCGACGGCGGGTCGCCCATTCGAACGGTGCGCTGAGCCGCAACGACTGCACCGGACCGGTTCCGGTCCGGTCGCCATCCGCGGATGCCGCAAGGGGAGCCCAGCTCACCTGCGTCGCGTCCACCAGTCTCCGATCCGCCTTGGGGTCGCGCACGAAGCTGCCAGCCCCGTGTTCGGCGACCACCATCCCCTCCTGCTTCAGGAGGCCGATGGCGCTCCGCACCGTGGTCCTGGTGACCTGGTACCGGGCCATCAGCTTGCGCTCTGATGGGAAAGCCACCCCCGCCGGTAGGCGTCCCTCCGCTATGTCCTGGCGCAGGTGATCTGCCAACTGCTGATACAGCGGTACCGGGCTGTCGCGTTCCAGGGTGGGTCTTATCACTGCTCCAGTTTATCTGGTCCGGTCCAATGAGGCACGGCCCAAACTCGATGCACACACCAACTTGGCCCCGCGCGTGGCGGTGTACCATCGCGCTCATGAACGGACGCGAACACCTGACGCGAAGGTGTTTGGGTAGCTTCAACCAGCACGGCCGGCCGGAGGCCCGGTCCACCCGCAGCCATATCGAGGGCAAGATCAACGGTGCGGTGAGGGATCGTGACCGGAACGCCAAAAGCCCCGCCATGGTGGCGAACGTGGTTCGGTCGATGGGACCTGCATTGGGTCGTCGTCCCATGAGCAGCTGTTGGGAACCCCTGCGATGAGGCATACCTGGGTGACGGCGGGAATCCGCAGCAAGGGTTGGCCCTCCCAGCTGGCCTTGGGCGCTCTCGGGCTGCTGGCCGCCGCCTTCGCCGCACGGACCGCGGTGGTGATCGGCCAGGAGTGGCGGGAACCCAATTACGCCATGCCGGTCTCAGTGGTGGCCGTCGCCGCCTTCTGCGCAGCGCTGACCATGGCTGGAGCCTATCTCGCCGCCCGCGACACCCACGGACTGCGCCTCTGGTTGACGGTGCTGACGGCGCTCCTCTTCTTGTGGGGATTCCTCACGATGTTCTCGATCGGGCTGGGCCTTCTTCTCGCTGCCATCGGCTGCTTGGCGATCCGCCTCCGCCTCGCTGACCACCAGCACTTGGACAGGCGGCACTTTGTGATTGGGGCAGGGTTGCTTCTCTCCGTCGGTCTCATCCCTCTCAGCGCACTGTCCATCAGCGGGCCTGTGGTGCGGTGTATGCCCGGCGGAGTCCAGAGCGGTATTCCAATATGGACTCTTTTCGGGTCCGCCAGCGGCCAAAGCGGGATGACCAGCAGCGGATCAGTGTTCTCCGGGCAGGCCACGGGGCACGTGAGCGTCGGCGGCCTCACATACGCATACACCTGCACGAATGGCCGACTCACCAGCTTTCTTCCCGGGCGAGCTCGGTAGCCGGGGCAGCGGTACCACATTGGCCGTCTCGCCGCGGCCTAGTCAGCTCGGGCGAGACCTCCCCGGCTAAATGATCACTTTCACGCCTTGGATGGCGGCCTGCTTGTCGCCAGGAGCCGAAGGGCTGCGCGTCGACACAGCTGACAGGTCAGGGCATCTTGGGGTCGGCGACAGCCGAAACGGATGCGGTGGGAAACCGTCGAACTGCGCCGACCATCATGTTTGCCAGCGGCAGCAGCAGCGCGGCAATGGCAGCCCCCCACAGCATGGCTCGTGGCCCAATGGCGACCACCAGAGGGCCGGCAATCGCGTACCCGACCGGCAGGATGGCAACCGACCCGAAGTAGTCGTACGAGCTGACCTGGGAAAGGACGGGAGCGGGCACATCGCGCTGAACACAGGTGTCCCAAATGACTGTGAACAATGCCGGGCCCAATCCGATGAGCGGTGAAAAGATCAGCAGCAGCGCCACTGGCGCCTGGGCTGAGAGCACTATCAGCACCGGCACGAACCCCAGCATTCCAGCCAGCGCAACTACCAATGGGCGATGCGGCTTAAGGCGCAGGCCCAAAAAGAATTGGACAAGGATAGGCGGAAAACGCAGGGGTAGTGCTGTCCCGTCGGAAGAGGACGTCCCACCGCGAGGAAGGGGAACCCCTGGCCGTTGCCAGCGGGAGGGTCCGCCCCTTCGGGATGGGCTGTGCCGGGAGCCGGTCCTCAGCGCCGTGGCTGCCCCAGTCGTCGAAGGATCTCCGGCAGAGGTCGGCGCCCCTGAGGTGTCACTCGTGGGCTGTCGAGGGGAAGGCCCAGGGCGCGTCGCCTGGCGGCGGCACGCTGACAGGCGGGAGAGCAGTAGGTGCGTGGCCGGCCGGTGAGAGGCTGGCTAACGGACCTTCCACAGCCAGCCAGGCACTGCTTGGGGCGGTCGTGAACTCGAGTGCTGCCCATGGAGTTCTATTGTAGGCTTTTCAGACGAGCTAGGATCTCGCAGAGGCCTTGGAACGAGTTCCTCGTGACCTTGTGGGGCTTGGAGGAAGCCACGTCGCTGGCGACCGACGGGGGCACCCACGTCTAACAGTCGCACGGCCCGGCTAGCCCAGCAAGCGCTTGAGGATTGGGAGGTAGCAAGGATCGGCCAGCACGAGACCAGGCAGTTCTCCTTGCGAGAACCAGTCGATCTCATCGTGCTCCTCTGGCTGAAGGTTCGCTACGACTCCTCGCCAAGACTTGCACACCCACACGGTGACGACCACCCCGTTCGTGGTGGTGAACTCAAGGATCGGTCCCGCCTCAACCCCCCCAACCTCGACGCCAAGCTCCTCACGCAGCTCACGAGCCAGCGCTGCGAGAGGCCGTTCACCGGCCTCGACATGGCCACCGGGGAAGTCCCATACATCCGGGTACCACCGCCGCATGGGTGACCGATGACAGAGCAACACCTGGTCGTTGCGGAGGAGCACAGCCGCCGCAACTCGCTCCTCTAGCACCCCGCCAGGATAGCTCCGTATACCCTCGATCCCGAGGGGGTGTCCAGGAGGCCACCAAAGTTGCCCTTCCGATCTCCTGCCCACCTGGCCAAATGCTGGCGCGGCGGATCAGCCAACTGCTCAGGGTTCCCGGCCGTACGCTCTAGAAGTGACCGCCTCCCGCTATGACGCAGTGGCCGACTTCTACGAAGCCGGATGGGTCGACACGTACGACGACTCGACCTCGGTTACCTTCCTACAGTTGCTTGGGCCGCTCGATGGTCTTCGCGTCCTCGACATCGCTTGCGGGCACGGCCGCTTCAGCCGAGAGTTGGCGCGCCGGGGAGCGCAGGTGACAGCCGTCGATCTGTCCACTGCGCTGTTGGAGAAGGCGCGCGCAGCTGAGGGAGAAGAGCCGCTCGGGATCTGCTACCTCCACGCCGACGTCGCATCAGGTGGGCTGGCTCACGTAGGGACGTTCGACGCGGTGAGCTGCAGCTTCGGGCTGTCCGACATAGACGACCTGGACGGCGCTCTCCGAACGGTGTCGAAGGCGCTCCAGTCTGGCGGCCCGTTCGTTTTCTCCCTACTTCACCCCTGCTTCTCGGGTGGCGGGCCGGTGAGCGGATCCTGGCCCTCGGGCGCTACCTACTACGACGAGGGGTGGTGGCTGCCGGAGGGCCGGGCATCGTCCCTCCGACGCCGGGTCGGAGCCAACCACCGGATGCTCTCCACGTATCTCAACAGCCTCGCCGCGCATGGGTTGCGCCTCGATCGCATCGCCGAGCCCCGGCCACCGGCCGAGTGGACCGATAAGGCGATAGACGCATCTCGCCTTCCAGCCTTTCTCGTGGTCCGCTGTTTCAAGGTCGAAAGTCATTGCTGACTCGTGTAGCAGCAGGAACCGTCTGCCGGGGCGGCATTGCGACCAAGGGCACTGAGGTTTCACTCGTAGGCTGTCGAGGGGAAGGCCCAGGGCGCGTCGCCTGGCCGCGGCACGCTGAGGGGCGGGAGAGCAGTAGGTGCGTGGCCGGCCGGTGAGAGGCTGGCTAAGGACCTTCCACAGCCAGCCGGGCACTGCTTGAGGCGCTCGTGAACTCAAGTGCTGCCTATGGAGTTCTATTGTAGGCTTTGCAGACGAGCTACGATCTCGCAGGAGCCTTCGCCCGAGCCCTTCGTGACCTGCGGATCCGGCTGGTCGGCCCCGCTAGAACTCCTCGACCTCATGAGGAGCGCCCGGAGATGTAGCGTTCCCGGGCGTCACTTCGTATCTGGGCTATGAGTAGAACTCTGTCGGTGCGACCACTGGAGGCTTGCGGGCCGGATCGGGACCAGAGCTGCGACCGGCTATCGCCCGAACAGCTCTGTGCGCGCTACGCCGACAGGGTCTACCGCTTCGCTGCCATGGTGAGTCGCGACCTTGACGACGCCCAGGACCTAGTGTAGTGTATTGTAAATAGCTGAGGTTTGTGATAGGCTGTAGGAATGAGGCCAGCCACCACAGCCCTGACGTTGACCAGCGGCCAAGAGAAGGTGCTGCGGAGACTGGCTCAGTCCCGGACGACACCGCATCGGCAGGTGATCCGAGCGAAGGCGTTGCTGCTGGCTGCTGAGGGCCTGGCCAATACTGCGATTGCGGAAGCGGTAGACGTGTCTCCGACTAGCGTGATGGCCTGGCGGGCGCGCTTTACCGAAGAAGGGCTGGACCGCCCTGGGTTTGATGGAGACTCCTGAGTTTGGAATCTCTCCTCCCGTGAGGAGTTCATTGTAGTCGTAGTTGTGGATAGGGGGGTGCGGGGGGGAAGGGTGAATAAGGTGG
>Ga0080006_1127092_pt1 | contig 125832 bp, 111 predicted proteins | sample RS3BMetagenome_FD_69209 | JGI IMG/M metagenome (GOLD analysis project Ga0080006, IMG submission 69209) | Ferric oxide microbial mat and aquatic microbial communities from Rainbow Spring, Yellowstone National Park, USA - RS3B (SPADES... ...
AGCGCCTCCCCCGGCCGCCGCTCTCGTCCGCCCGCGCGCGGGAGAGCCTCGCCCGTGCGCCGCTCTCGTTCGCCCGCGCGCGGGAGAGCCTCGCCCGTGCGCCGCTCTCGTTCGCCCGCGCGCGGGAGAGCCTCGCCCGTGCGCCGCTCTCCTTCGCCCGCACGCGGGAGAGCCTCGCCCGTGCGCCGCTCTGCTTCGCCCGCACGCGGGAGAGCCTCGCCCGCGCGCCGCTCTCCTTCGCCCGCACGCGGGAGAGCCTCGTCCGTGCGCCGCTCTCCTTCGCCCGCACGCGGGAGAGCCTCGTCCGTGCGCCGCTCTCGTTCGTCGGCAAGCGACTCTGCGAGAGCGGAGCGCTGCTGCGCCGAGCGGCATCGATGCATCGACGAGCGACGAGCGATCAAGCCCACGGTGCGCTCGAGCGCGGCCGCTTCTCGCCAAAATGAGCGTCGCGATCCTCGAACGAACAGAGGCTCGCACAGGAAGATCAGAAGGTATGATCGCGCGACCGTCGCGAAGCCCGTTTTCAAGAGCGCCCCGCTGGTCCAACCCCAACTCCCTTCCCGATCTTCTGATCTTTCTGTGATCTCCTATGCGTGATCGCGGATCACGCTCGGCGACTTAGCTTCGGCTTCCTGCGCCAAGGACCAACCTGGCCCGCGTTTCCGTTGTCGTCGTACGGAGCGCCTACAGTAGGTGGAGGTCCAGCGAAAGAGCAGGAGCAGGGCTCAGACGAGCGCCGCTCTCGCGTTCTTCGCAGTCTCGTCGCGCTCCTTGAGCGACTCGAGGATGATGACCGCCGTCTCCTCGATCGCGCGCCCCGTCACGTCGATGACGGGCCACTGCGGGTGCTCGGCGAAGATCTGCCGCGCGTAGTCGAGCTCCTGCTTCACCTGCTCGCGAAGGCCGTAGCTCGCGTCGGTCGGCATGCCGAGCTGCTTGAGGCGCGCCTTGCGGATCTCGACCAGCTGAGCGAGCTCGATGGTCAGGCCGACCACGCGGTCCTGCGGCGCCTCCTCGAGCTCGGGCGGCAACACGACCCCGAGGACGATGGGCTGGTTGGCGACCTTCAGGCCGCGCTGGGCGAGCAGCGTCGACAGCGGCGTCTTGCTCGTGCGGCTGACGCCGGCGAGCACCAGGTCCGCCTTCTTGAAGTTGCGCGGCTCCTTGCCGTCGTCGCTCTTGACCGCGAACTCCACCGCCTCGATGCGGCGGAAGTACTCCTCGGTGAGCGGCAGCATGCCGCTCGGCATGTTGATCGGCACCCGGTCGAGGAAGGTGGCCAGCTTGCCGATGAGCGAGCCGATGAGGTCGAGCGCCTCGACCTTCAGCTCGTAGCTCTGCGCGTGGATGTACTCGCGCAGCTCCGGGCTGACGACCGTGAAGACGACGAGCGCGCCGTCCTTCGCCGCGGCCTCGAGGATGGGGCGCGCCGCCTCTTTCGTGCGCACGCGCGTGTGCAGGCGGATGTGCGCGCCCGAGTGGGGGAACTGCAGCATGGCCGCGCGGACGACCTTCTCGGCCGTCTCGCCGGTCGAGTCGCTGAGGATGTCGATGCGTCGTGTCTCCAAGCTGCGGTGAGCATAGCGCCGTGTGGGAAAGTCGCGGCAAGTTCGTGCGTCTCGCGGGCTCGTGCGTGCGCGCCCCGGCCGAAACGCCCGGAAAGCTGAGGCCCGCCGGGTCCATGTGGATCGGCGGCGCACCGGCGGCCGTGTGCGAAGGGGGGCCGGAAGGGGACCGCCGTGCCGGCTCGGTGAACGAATGCAGCGGGCACGCACGACGCGGCGCGCACGAAAGGTGCACCGCCCTTGCCCGGTCATGCCGAATCCGTCCCTCGCCGGACCGCGCCGCCCGCGCGCCGGCGCTCCCGGCCCCGAGCCGAGCGTCGTCGTCCCGCCGGCCGCCGAGAGCGCGCCGACGACGCCCTACCTGCGCCGCAGCGACATCCACACGCTGATGCGCCACCCGGCGATGCGTCTGTTGCCGCCGCTCGACTACGACGAGTCGGGCCGCCTGCCACGCGCGATGCTGTCCACCCGGCCCGGCAAGCGGCGCAAGGCGCACCGCTTGCGGTGGCTCGTGCTGGGCGTCGCGCTCGGCGCCATCGGCTCGGTGCTGGTGCGCGGCGACGGGCCGGCGACCATCCGATCCCTGCGCTTCTGGGGGGCGGACATCCTGCGTTCGCTCGAGCACAGGCCGCGGCCGATGCCGATGGGGATGCACGCGACCGCCACTGCGCCCGCGCCCGCGCCCACCCCCGCGCCCGCCCTCACCCTCGCGATGAACGTGCCGACGGTCCGCGTCGACGACTTGCCGCGGGTGCAGCCGCCGCGCCCCCCGGTCGTGGCGCACCACCGCCAGGCGTCGCCCGCGCCGGTGGGCCACGCCGCGGCCGCGGCGGCGGCTGCCGACGACCGGCAGGACGACGCCGAGGACGCGACGCAAGACGTTGCGCAGCACGACGTCCGCGGCGACGACGGCACCGCCGCCGACACGACGGCGGCCAACCCCTACCTCGACGACCAGCCGAGCGCGAAGAACGAGCCTTGAGCGCTCAGGCGCGCGGGATGAAATCGTCGCGCGTGAACAGCGTCACGAGCTTCAGCCCGCCGGCCTCGATGGCCTCGCGCCCGCCCTCGAGCCGGTCGACGAGCGCCACGACGCCCACGATGTCGTAGCCCGCGTCGCGCAGCTTCGCCGCCGCCTTCAGCGTCGAGCCCCCGGTGGTGACGACGTCCTCGAGGAGCGCGACGCGCGCGCCGGCGGGCAGCCGGGTGTTGCCCTCGAGCTGCCGGCGCGAGCCGTGCTCCTTGGCGTCCTTGCGGACGTAGACGGCGTCGAGCGGGGCGCCGCGCTGGAAGCTGGTCAGCGCGACGGCGCTGGCGAGCGGGCAGCCGCCGAGCTCCACGCCGGCGACGGCGGCGCACGGCGGCAGGGCGCGCAGCGCCTCGAGCATCGCCTCGCCGACGAGCGCGTGCCCCTCGGCGCCGAGCACCGCCTGCTTGCAGTCGATGAAGAAGTCGCTCTCGCGTCCCGAGGCCAGCACGACGCGCCTGCGCTCGAACGCGTGCGTCCGCAGCAGCTCGAGCAGCCGCGCGCGCGCCGGCGCGGACACGTCAGCGCTCCCGCTTCTTGGCGAGCTGCCCCTTGGCCTTCTTGAGCGCCGGGACGACCGGAGGCGGCGGGCGGCGGTGCGGCGCATGATTGGTCCCCGCCGCGCCGCCGGCGACGGCGAGCGCCGGAGCCGCCTTGGGCGCCGGCTTGGACGCGGGGGCAGGCGGAGCGGCCGCGGCGGGCGCTCGCGCCGGGACGACCGCCGCGGGCGGACGCGCGGGGGTGGCTGCCGCCGCGACACGCGCGGTCCTCGCCGCGCCGCGCTCGCCCTCGCCGGTCTCGACGAACCCGCGGACGAGCGCCCCCGGCGCGATCGCCACGCGCGGCGCCCGCACGTCGCCCACGACGCGCGCCCCGTCCTCGAGCAGCACCGACTCCTCGCCGAGCAGGTCACCGCGCACCGCCCCGCGCACGACCAGCCGCCGTCCCTGGATGCTGGCGCCGACCATCCCGTGCGCGTCGACCGTCACGTCGCCCGCGACGGCGACCTCGCCGTCGACGAACCCCTGCACCTCGAGGTCGACCGCCCCGGTGATCCGGCCGCGCACGCGCGTGGTGCGCCCGATGACGCTGACGTTGCCGTTGGCGGCCATGTCACACTTCCATGTCGACGTTGCCCTTGAACTGGGCTCCGTCGGCGATGGTCACGCGCGCGGCCTTCACGTTGCCGACCACGCGCGCGCCCGACTGCAGGTCCACGCGCTCGATCGCGGTGACATTGCCGGTGAGCGATCCCGCCACGACCAGCGACCCGCTGACGACGTCCGCCTCGACGGTGGCGCCGTGCTCGATGGCGACGCCCTCCTTGGCCGACAGCTTGCCGCGCACCGTACCCGCCACGACGACGTCCTCGTCCGTCGTGATCTCCCCTTCGACCGTGATGCCCGCGCCGATGACCGTGCTCGCCATGGTGTCTCCCGTGCTCTCTCTCTAGCGGCGCGCCGCCGGGCGCCCGCGCGCCTCGCCTCGCGAAGAGCCGCCGAGCTCCGGCGGCAGGTCGAACTCGCAGTCGAGCCGCCCCGAGAAGCGGGCGCCATCCTCGATCGAAACCGCGCTGCCGCGCAGGTTGCCGCGCACGCGCGCGCTCGCGGCCAGGCGCACCGGCCCGGTGGCCGTCACCTCGGCGTCGAGCGAGCCGGCGACCGTCACCGACGCCGCTTCGACCGTGTCGCCCGCGATGCTGGCCCCCTCGGCGATCGTGAGGTCGCCGCGGAGCGCCAGGTCTCCCTCGACGTGCCCCTCGACGACGAGGTCGCCCTCGCCCTGGATGCGCCCGCGGATGCGCGCCCCGCTGCCGATGCGCGCCTCGCGCGCGTCGACGGCTCCACGCGTGGTTGCGGCCGTGGTCGTGCGTGCCTGCGCCATGATGGCGCGCGAAGCTAGTACACTCGCCGCGGCGTGTCACCACCCGCACGCGGCTCGCACGCGTGCCGTCAGTTCTGGCTGACGAGGATCGGCAGGTAGTGGTGCGCCTGGGCGCCGGGCAGCACGGAAGTGACGTAGAGGTACACGATCCCCAGGGAGCTGAAGGCCGTCGGGGTCACGGTGACGTTCGCCGTGTCGCCGTTGACGCCCGAGGTCTTGTCGATCGTCACCGTCGCCGTGCCGTTGTTGATGTTGTTTCCGTTCTGGTCGGTGACGCCCCACATCGTGTCGACGGTGGCCGAGATCGTCCAGGGGCCGGCGGTGGGCTGGTCGCTGAAGTAGCCGATGGGGATGGTCACCGGCTGGTTGAGCGCGGCCTTGAAGCCCTTGGTCTGCACCTTCGAGCCGCTCCCCGTCGGCGTGAGGTCCACGGTGATCTTGTCCTCGTGCGCCGGGAACGTCGTCACGTTGTAGTAGGGCTCGTTCATCAGCGGCACGCAGGGGTTGTGGCCCTCCTGGGCGCTCTTGTTCGACCACTGCCGCTGCACCGGGAACATGAAGCCCTGCTCGGTCTCGGTGTAGTACGAGGCCATGTAGTTCTCGCAGGCGTCGCCCAGCTCGTCCTGGAACTGGTTGAAGAACTCCCAGTTGAGGTGGTCGGCGTCGAAGCCGACCCACGCCGGACCCGAGCTCGGGTACGGGTCGGTCGCCGCCTCGTTGAACTCGTGGCTCGCGCTCGTGATGACGTCGTTGGCCGAGAACATCGAGCAGTGCGGCATGATCGCGTACGTGAAGCTCACGCCGCCGGCGGTCGCCTGGTCGTGGTAGCCGCCGACGCCCTGCGCGCAGGCGTCCTGGCCGCCGGCGTCCGGCGCGCCCCCGAAGTACAGCGCCGTGCCGGGCGCCAGGTACACCGCGTAGAGGGTGTTCGCCGTCGGCGCCGGCCACCCGTTCTGGCCGGCGTTGTTCTGCACGAAATTGACGAGGTCCTGATCGGACATCGACTGCGGCGCCGGCGTCGTGATGCTGACGTGGTTGGACGCGCCGCTCGTCGCCGCGCCGACCTGGTACTCGCCGTTGATCGTGTGCCAGTACTTGGACGCGCCGATCGCGTCGCCGAAAGCGTCGTACTTGGCGGCGTCCGGATCCGAGCTCCACGTGATGGTCACGACGACCGGCGCGGAGAGCACCGATCCGCCGTTGTTCACGATCTGCGGCGTGTCGACCGGGAACGCCGGGTACGTCCCGCTCGGCTGCGCGTCGCGGGCCGCGCCGTCGCGCGTCGATCCGTCCGAGACGGTACCGCCGTCGTCGCCGCCGCTGCTCGTGCCACCGCCGCTCGTACCGCTGCTGCTGCCGGCCCCGCTGCTGCTGCTCGCCCCACCGCCGTCGTCGCCGGCCGAAAGCCCGGAGGAGGTCGATCCCCCGCACCGCACGGAAGCGAGCACCAGCCCGAATCCGATCACACCGTACGAATGCAGCCATACTTTCGAAGCCGAGCTCCGACGCGCGCCCATGATGTCCTCCTCCTCGCGAGATGGTGCGCACCTCAGCAAGGAGCAGTCCAGGCCGCGCGACGTGGGCGCGCGCCGAACGAGTGACGGCGTCTCGCCACCCGTGTGCGCCGATTGACGGCCCGGTGGGCAACGCGCGCACGGTCGTCGTGGATCGCGCGCGCCCCGGCCGGTCCGTCCGATGGGGCCCCGGCCCCATCGGCGTCCGGTAAGCTGCCGCCCCGTGCGACGCTGGCATCTGCTGCTCGTCGTGCCGTTCGTGGGCACGCTGTGGGTACCCTTCTACGACGCGGTCGAACCGCGCCTCGGCGGGGTGCCTTACTTCTACTGGTACCAGTTCCTCTGGATCGGCATCGGCGCGGTGCTCACGGCCGTCGTCTACTTCGCGACGCGCGAGCCCGAGCCGAAGGCCGATGACGGCGACGACGACGGCGAGGCGCGCGAGGCGGAGCGCGGCCGATGAAGGGCGTCGACACCGTCGCGCTGTCGGTCTTCGTCGCGCTCTTCGCGCTCGTGACGGTGCTCGGCTTCGTCGCCGGCCGGTGGCGCCGCGCCGACCTCGACCAGCTGCACGAGTGGGGGCTCGGCGGCCGGCGCTTCGGCACCGTCGTCACGTGGTTTCTGCTCGGGGGCGACCTCTACACGGCGTACACGTTCGTCGCCGTCCCGGCGCTCGTGTTCGGCGCCGGCGCGCTCGGCTTCTTCGCGATGCCGTACACGGTCATCGCGTACCCGTTCGTGTTCGTCGTGATGCCGCGCATGTGGAGCGTGGCGCACAAGCACGGCTACATCACCGCCGCCGACTTCGTGCGCGGGCGGTTCGACAGCCCGGCGCTGGCGCTGGCGGTCGCCGTCACGGGCATCCTCGCCACGATGCCGTACATCGCGCTGCAGCTCGTCGGGATCCAGGTGGTGCTCGGGGCGATGGGCATCCAGGGCGACCTGCCGCTCGTCATCGCGTTCGTGATCCTCGCCGCGTACACCTACCAGAGCGGGCTGCGCGCCCCCGCGCTCATCGCCGTCGTCAAGGACGCGATCATCTACATCGCCGTGCTGGCGGCCGTCGTCGTCGTGCCGCTGAAGCTCGGAGGCTACGGAACGATCTTCGACGCGGTGCCGGCTCGAAAGCTCATCCTCGCGCCGAAGCAGTTCACGGCGTACTCGACGCTGGCCCTCGGATCGGCGCTCGCGCTCTTCCTCTACCCGCACTCGATGACGGGCATCCTGAGCTCGAGCGGCCGCAAGGTCATCCAGCGCAACTCGGCGATGCTGCCGGCGTACTCGCTCCTGCTCGGGCTCATCGCGCTGCTCGGGTACATGGCGATCGCCGCCAAGGTCCACGACGCGCCGGCGTACGCCGCCGGCTTCGCGCAGTACGGCACCAACTTCGCCGTGCCGGCGCTCTTCCTCGCGACGTTCCCGTCCTGGTTCGCGGGCTTCGCGTTCGCGGCCATCGCCATCGGCGCGCTGGTGCCCGCGGCCATCATGTCGATCGCGGCGGCGAACCTGTTCACGCGCAACCTGTACAGGGAGCTGGTCCGCCCGAAGTGCACGGCGAAGGAGGAGGCGAGCGTGGCCAAGCTCGTGTCGCTGGTCGTCAAGCTCGGCGCGCTCGCGTTCATCGTCTTCGTCCCGCAGAAGTACGCCATCCAGCTGCAGCTGCTCGGCGGCGTGTGGATCCTGCAGACGTTCCCCGCGATCGTCGTCGGTCTGTACACGCGGTGGCTGCACCGCGGCGGGCTGCTCGCCGGCTGGGTGGCCGGCATGGCGCTCGGCACGTGGATGGCGCACGAGCTCGCGTTCAAGGGCACGGTGTACCCGCTGCACCTCGGCGGGACGACCATCCCCGGCTACGCCGCGCTCTGGGCGCTCGTCGCCAACCTCGCCGTGGCGGTAGTCGTCACGATCGCGCTGAACGCGCTCGGCGTGGCGCGCGGCAGGGACGCGACCGCGGCGGCCGATTACGGCGAGTGAGCCGACTCATCGCAGCAGCGTGTTGTTCACGAGCTGCACGAGCACTCCGACGACGCTCTCGCCGGCGATGAGGCCCGAGGCGATCGGCACGACGAAGCGGTCGGCCTGCCGGCGGTTGGCGCGCCCGAACGCCCACGCCGCCAGCGCACCGACCAGGAACGTGAGCGAGATGTCGAACGGCAGCAGCAGGCCGAGCCCCAGCCCCGTCGCCGAAGGCAGTCGCCTCGCGTACCCGGGCAGCGCCCACTCGGCGACGGCGAGCAGCACGCCCGCGAGCAGGCCGACGGCGATCCCGTCGCGCGCCATCGGGTGCAGGTTGGCGAGGCCGAGCCGGAAGACGTCGGCCACGACCTTCCACTGCTGCGCGGCGGGGGCGGGGAACGCGGCGGGGTGGCCCGGCGTGCCGGTCAGCGCCGTCGCGTCGGGGACGAGCACGTAGTACGCGATGCACGTCGCGGCGGTGCCCGTGAAGATGCCGAGGAACTGGGCGACGAACTGCCGGCGGGGGTGCGCGCCGAGCAGGTGACCGGACTTGAGGTCCTTGAGCAGGTCCGCGCTCGCCAGCCCGGTGCTCGCGCTGATGCTGGCGGTCATCAGGTTGGCCGCGTAGCTCTGCGGCATCAGCACCCCGTAGACGAGCTGCGTGACCTTGCCGAGCGGGCCGGCGGGGATGAGGTCCGTCTCCCCGCACGCGCGCGACGCGACCAGGGCGAAGAAGAAGCAGAGGAGCAGCGCCAGCGCGCCGTAGAGGATCGGGATGCCGAACGCGAGGCGCGCCAGGGCGAGGACGGCGACGCCGGCGACGGCGCTCCCCACGACGAACCAGCGCATCGGGACCTCGGCGTCGCGCGCCGGATCCTCGTCGCCCGCCGGGGCGCCGGCGCGACCCGCCATCCAGGCGAACGACCTTCCGACGGTGCGAAACTGCAGCGCGAACGCGACCATGCCGTAGGCGACGAGGAGCGGGGCGCCGTACCACGTTCCGACGTCCTTCCACGCCGCGCCGGGCCGAGCTGCCGCCGCGACGAGGTGGCCCGCGGCGTTGGTCCACCCCCACCCGAGCGCGATCGGCCCGAGGCCGTAGGCGACGACCAGCCCCCCGATGACCATGGCGACGCTCGTCCGCAACCCGACGATCGCGCCCGCGCCGACGAGCACCGCGCCGTGGTCGAGCGCCATGCCCCAGTCGGACGCGGCGGTCCACGTCGGGACGAAGGCGCGGCTGGCCGGATCGAGGACGCGCACCATGCGCCTGGGCAGCCAGTCGAGGACCTTCGAGCGCGCCGGAAGGAGCGCCTGGTGGTCACGCAGGTGGAGTTGCTCGAGCACCGGGACCGCCACGCCGACGACGGCCGCCGCGAACAGCGCGCGGCCCTTGGCGAGCGCCTCCCTGCCCTCGGTGTAGAGGCTGTGCAGCAGCACCGCCGCGGCGGTGCCCGAAGGGAAGCGCAGGCGCTCGCGGTTGATGAGGCTGCGCTTCATCGGGATGGCCATCATCACGCCGAGCGCCGCGCACCCGAGGATCCACGGCGCGACGACCCACCACGGCAGGTTCGAGCCGCGCGGATCGGCGTCGGTCGCGCTCAGCAGGAGCATCGCCGGGACCGCCGTGCCGACGGTGACCGCGGTGCCGTAGCCCGCCGCCGAGGCCGTCGACTGCGCGCAGTTGGTCTCGAGGATCGTCATCGGCGTGCGAGCGATGCCGACCCGCTGCAGCCCCGTCCAGAGGGTGAACGACGCGATGCAGGCGGTCAGCGACACCCCGAACGCCCACCCCGTCTTGAGGCTGACGTACACGTTCGTGAACGCGAGGAAGAACCCGAGCACGGTCCCCATCGCCACGGCGCGCACCGTGAGCTGCGCGGCGTCGCCGCGGAAGGCGCGGGCGTACCACTCGCGCTCGTCCATCGACCCGACCCGGTCCGGCGGAATGGCGATCGGCTTGCCGCGCTCGATCTCGTTTGGCGTCGCCGGCGGCCTCTGGAAGAGCGACATCGCGGGCGCCCCCGAGGGTACCAGCTGGCCGTTACTCGAGGCCACGCACGATCGACGCGATCGCCGATGCCGACGGGAGACTCGCGTCCGCGAGGGCGCGCTGGAACGCGCGCGCCGACCCGTAGCCGACCGCCTCGGCGATGCCCTCGACGTGGGCGCCGGGCGCGGTCATCAGGGTCGCGCCCATCAGCAGCTGCCGCCGAAGGCGCGTGTCGCGCCACCCGGTCGCGTTGAACCCGTAGCGCTCGTTGAACTCCGCGACGACGCGGTTGACCTGGCGCGCTCCGAGCCCGAGCGCCGTCTCGAGATCGACGGAGGTCGGTCGCCCGCGGAGGTTCGACAGGAGGCCGTCGAGCGCCGCGCCGACGCGCCGCATCCCGTCGGGTACGGGCTCGATGAGGTCCGGGGCCGGCGCGAGATCGAGCGGCGATCCGCTGGCGCGCAGGACGGCGACGATGCGCGCCAGCCAGGCGGAGGCCCGATCCGGGGCCGTGTGGCGCGCGCGCAGCGCGCCGGCCGCCTCGTGCAGCGCGGCGGTCCCGGCGGCGTCGAGCCGTCCGGTCGTGAAGCCCGCCGGCCGGGCGCACGAGATCGGCCCCGGCTCCCACTCGATGGCGAGGCTGAGGAACGACGGCGCGCCGTCCTGGCGCATCTCCACCCCCGCCTTGGCCTCGATGAGGGCCATGTCGCCCGCCGACAGCCAGCGCTCCTGGCCGCAGGCGCGGATGCGCGCTCGCCCTTCGAGCAGCACCGTGAGCGTCGGCCGCGACAGGTGCCCGAGGCGGTCGAACGAACGCAGGAGGAGCGCGTCCTCCGAGACGACGTTCCGGCGCTCGACGACGTGGACGCGGTAGCGTGTGTGCACCACCGCGTGCGTGTCGAGCCGGAGGTCCAGCTCCGGCACGTGCATCTCGCGGTGCGACAACAGCATGGCCCCCCCTACCGCTCGGTATGTCCGAAAGTATCCCGTACGGCCAGCCCGCGCGTAACGTCAAAATGGGCGAGTAGCAACCGCAGGAGTGCTTGCCATGACGAGGATTTCGACCTACGCGCGCGCCTGCTTTCCATTCGCCGCGCTCGGATTTCTGGCCGTCGCGGGCTGCACGGTCACCACCGGCGTCGCGGGCGATGCCGGCGGGCCGGACGGCGGCTCGAACGACGCCGGCATGCCCGAGACGGGCAGCGCCGACGACGGCGGCGCGGACGGCGCCGCGCAGGACGCCGGCATGGACGCGACCGGCGACGCCGCCGCGTGCAACGGCTCGCAGATCCCCACGCAGATCACGGCGAGCATGACGCTCACGGCCGCGTGCAGCCCCTGGCACCTGACGATGCCGAGCACCGTCGGCGGACCGGCGAGCCCCGTGCTCACGATCGAGCCGGGGGTGACGATCCTCGCCGACCCGGGCTCGTCGCTCGTCGTCGGCCAGGCCTCGACCGGGGCGGCCGGCATCGTGGCGACGGGCACCGCGAACGCGCCGATCGTCATGAAGTCGAGCGCGGTCACGCCCGCTGCCGGCGACTGGCAGGGCGTGCAGCTCGGGGCGCAGATCCTCGCGAGCTCCAAGCTGTCGTACGTCGAGATCGACTACGCGGGTTCGGGGATGGGCGCCGGCACCGAGGCCGCCGCGCTGCAGGTCGGCGAGGGGACCAACCAGGCCAGCGCGGTGCCGTTGTCGTACATAACGATCAAGCACGACGCGGGTGACGGCATCGACCTGATGGGCTCGAACGTGGGCTTCGGCGCCGGGTCGGGGAACCTGACCATCGCCGACTGGGGCAGCGGCGACTCGCCGATCGTCATCGATCCGAACGAGACCAACACGCTGGCCGGCGTCTCGTTCTCGACGGGCGCCACCGGGAAGGACGGGCAGGTGCGGCTGACGTGCAGCGACGCCTGCAACGGCTCTTCGGGCGTCGTCAATCGCGACGAGACGTGGCCGAGCATCGCGGTGCCGTACCTGGTCGACAAGAGCGGCGTGGAGATCCAGGGCGCTGGCACCAGCCACGCGACGCTCACGATCCAGGCGAACACGGTGATGTTCACCAACGACAACCCACCGACGGGCATCATCGTCAACGCGGGCAACGGCGCCCAGGGCGATCTCGTCGCCACGAACGTCACCTTCACGAGCAACAGCCCGAGCCCGTCGCCGGGCGCCTGGGGCGGCGTCTACTTCTACATGCCGGCTCAGGGCCTCCCGAGCTCGTCGCTCACCAACTGCACGTTCGACTACGCCGGCGGCAACGTGTGGAACGAGAACGCGTGCACCGGCGTCGTCGGCATCGACAACTCCGGCAACACGGGGGCCTTGCCCGGGCCGACGATCCAGGGCTGCACGTTCGAGAACTTCGTGTCGAGCAACGCCATCGGCATCGTGTCGAGCAGCGGGACGAACGTCCAGCAGGCGGCGAGCGGCGCGTACCAGCAGAACAACACGTTCGTGCCGGCGTCGAAGGGCGTGTGCGGCTCCTGAGTCGACCGGGGGGGATCGAAACATGAGGGGATGGCCTTGGGCGCTGTGCGCGCTGTCGCTGCTCTTGCCGCGGCTGGCGGCGGGTGAAGAGGCGAAGGAGACAGCGGCGCAGGCGGAGTTTCGCCGCGCGTACATCGAGAGCACGGAGCACCGCATTCACGCGATCGCCGACGCCAACGGCAAGGCGCGCACGCCCGAGGAGAGCGCGCAGATCGGCCATCACTGGGCGCGTGCCATGAAGGCCATCCGAATCCGCGAGGTGGCGCAGGACGTCGGCGACACGGTGTACGTCGGCAAGGTCGACGCGTTCCTGGCGAGGCTCGACGCCGCCTTCTACGATACGCTCACGGAACTCGCCGCCGAGGCGCCGCTCAGGCCCAGGGCGCCGACCATCGTCGAGCCCGCGTCGAGCGCGACGTTCCGGGTCGACCAACCGTTCGAGTGTCGCGTCGCTGAGTACCCCGGAGCGAGGGCTCGCATCTGCGGCCTCAGGGAGAACGGGCGGGTCGTCTGGTACGGCTGCGGCGGGACGGGCGAGTGCCGCATCAACGCCGCTTTCTGGCGATTCGCGTCGCCAGGTCCCGCGCAGATTGTCGGCCGCGTGCCGGTCGACCGCGTCTGGAGCAACGTGGCCGAGGTGCCCATCCGCCTCGCAGCCTCGGATGCGGCGCCCGCACCCACGCTCGAGGAACCGCGCACCGGGGAGGCGTTGCCGCTCGGAAAGCTGCTGACGTTCCATTTCGCCGATTACCCGAACGCCGCGTGGTACGCCTGCTCCGTGCGGCAGGGCGGCGCGACGGTGTCGACGAACGCGAAGAAGCCGAACGAGTGCGGATTCGAGCTGAACTCCGTCACGAGTCAGCCATTCCATCAGGGCCTGGCCACGGTGGACGCATTCGTGTTCACCACCGACGGCAAGGGCTCACGGCACGTGTGGAGCGACGTCGAGCTCGTGGGCAACGACGCGCAGCTCTCAGCGCCGAAGTTCCAGCAGCCGGTGGCTGGCCAGCAGGTCGCGCCAGGTCAATCGGTGACCTGCAGCTTCGCCGACTATCCGGGCGCCACGAGGTTCGACTGCTTCATCCCCGATTCCGGCGATGAGTGCGTCGCGGTGCCGCCGACGCGGAGCTGCGTGATGGTGGTGGGAAACCACAACGAGCGCCGGGCGCTGGCTGCCGGCCCCCAGGTCGTCAGGGCATCGGCGTTCGTCGATCGCTGGTCGCCGTATGCGCAGACCTCGATCACCCTGACGACCACGATCCCGCCGGCGGCCCCGCCCGGCGGCCCGCCCGTCCCCCCGTCGGTCCTCGGCAAGGGAGGCTCGCGATGAAGCGCGCGATCCATCTCGTGGTGTTCGCGCTCTTGCTGCTGGCCCCGGGCGCCTGCAAGAAGAAGGCGGTCGACGCGGGGGCCGCCCCCGGCGCCTCGGCGTCGGCCGTCGCCGCCGCCGACTCCGCAGCGCCGGCTACGACGCAGGACCCCGACGAGCCGGTCTCGCCCGAGGACGCGCACAAGGCGGCGTCGCACGAGATCACCAAGGCGAACTACAAGCAGAGCCTCGACGAGCTCGAGAAAGAGATCGGCTCGGGCAAGTGAACCCGCTCAGAGGTGCGCCGCCGGCGCGGGGGGCGGGGGCGGGCGGACGCTCTCGGGGGCGGTGACGACGAAGCGGGCGCGCAGCGCGGCGTGCTCGTCGGAGGCACAGAACGCCACCAGGTCGCGGCGCTTGGCGTCCGCCGAGAGACCCGCGATGCCGCGCACCTCCGTGCGCAGGATGGCCGTCGCCGTCGCGAGATCGCCGCTGAGGAAGAGCCCTGCGCGAGCGGCCGTGAGCTCGACGCTGCGCGTCCACTTGCCGAGGCTGGCGCGCCCGCCGCGGGCCTGCAGCCGTTGGACGGCGTCGACGACGCCCGCGCGCTCGTCGTCGCGCAGCTCGCGGTCGATGCGCGCGCAGAGCGCGGCGATGGCGCGGCCCTCGACGTCGCCATCGTCCTCCTCCGGGGAGACGAGCTGCACGCCGGCGAGCAGCAGGCGCGTGAGCTCCTCGCGCGTCGGGAAGTAGACGAGCACCTGCGCCGCGGCCCGGTAGTACGCCAGGTGCCGGCCGGCGAGGAACGCGAGGTCCTTGGCGGACCGGCCCCGCACGATGGACGGCCCCACAGCCGTCGACGGCTCGTGCGCACGCACCGCGGCGATGTCGCCCGGCACGTCGTCGACCACGAACAGCTCCGGGCACGACACGCCCAGCACGCGCGCCGCCCACTGGAAGCTCCGCACGACCGACGCGGTGCTCCCCGCCTCGAGGCGCGTCGCCGGATCGAGCGCGACCAGACGCCCGCCGGCCGCCAGCTGCTCGACGCGCGCCGTGATGGCCGCGCGCGCGACGGCGGCGAACAGGGCGTCGAGCACCTCGTCGGAGCCGGGCGCGCGCAGCAGCGCCCACGCCGCATCGTCGAGCGCGCCGCGGGCGCGCACCGGGGCCACCGATCGGAACTGCTCGATGAGGACCTGGTGGTCGACCTCGGCGACGCCCAGCTCCTCGAGCGCCAGCGCGCTCAGGAACGCGGCGTCGGTGTGCCCGGTCTGCCGCCGCACGTCGAAGGCGCGCGCATGGGCCGCGGCCTCGATCAGGTCGCCCGTCCCTTGCTGCGACGGCTCGGGCGAGAGCTCGAGCGCGACGGCCGCGGCCACCGCCTGCTGGGCGACGTACTTGCCCGTCGGCACCTCGATCGAGTCGTGCGCCGCGCGCAGCTCGGCCAGCGCGGCGCGCGCCTGCTCGTGGCCGGGATCGTCGGCCAGCGCCGCCTCGAGCCAGGTTGCGGCGCGCTCCTCTTCCTGCAGGTGCTCGAGCGCAATCCGCGCCTGCGCGAAGCGAAGCGCGGCCCGCTCCGCCGGCGATCCGCCGAGATCGACGAGCGCCCCCAGCACCTCCAGCGCGCTCGCCCACCGGCCCATCGTTTCGTAGCCTCGCCGCAGCGCCTGCAGGACACCGGGCCGCCGCGGGTCGATCGCGCGGGCCGCCTCGAGCGCGTCGATGGCGCCCGGCGCATCGCCCAGCTCCGCCTGCAGCACGCGCGCGATGGCGACCAGCTCCCGCACGCGCGCGCGCGGCTGCGTGAGCGTGCGCAGGCGCTTGCGGCGCAACTCGAGCACGCGCGGCCAGTCCTTCGCGTCCGTCGCCTCGGAGATCGTGTCGGCGAGCACCTCGGGCGATGCCGGCGGAGGGGCGAGGTCCAGATCCAGTCGCCCGCGCACCAGCGTGAGGCCCTGCGCGACCTGCAGGCTCTCTGGCATCGCCCGCACGCGCCCGTACACGCTCGAGAGACCGCTCTCGCCGCGCTCGGCCTCGCGCGCGACCGACACGAACAGGCGCGTGAGCGCCATCCCCTCGACGGGCGCCGACGCCGGACGGACGGCGACGACCGCGCCGAAGCCCCGCTCGCGCACGGCGAGCGCCGACACCGCCGTCGCGACGTGGTCGGCGGCGAGGAGCGCATCCTCGGCGTCGTCCTCGTGCAACAGCTCCGAGATCACCGTCACGTCGGTCGCGGGCTGAACCGCGATGGCGTCGCCGACCGCGCGCAGCGGCAGCCACCGTCCGCCGGCCATGCGCAGCACGCCCTTGCGCGCCAGCCGCCCGCTCAAGTGCACGAGCAGCGCATCCTCGGCCGACATCCCCTCCAGCGCGCGCTTCAACTCTGCCTCGGCGTCGTCGGCCGCGTCGACCACCGCGACGCGGAAGCCGAGCCCTGCCAGGGACGCCGCCAGCGACGCCACGGCGTCGCCCCACGTGCCCGCATCCGACGAGCGCGGGTCCCGCACCGCAACGATCACCGCAACGCGCATGGGCAGCGCGACAAATGTAGATCGCGGAGCGGCGACGCGGGCCGGACGGACGAGCGCCGCGGCCCATTTTCCCGATCGGCGTCGAAACATTGCGCGCTCGCTGGACGCCGGACGCCTGCCGCATCGCGCCTGCGTGGAAAGCTCGCGCCGTGCCGAAATGGCCACGCCGGGGGCCCGTGCCCTCGAGCCCTGGAGCGCCCGCCCCAGAGCCTGGTATGAAGCGCCTCGCATGGCGGCCGCCCTCCCCCTGTACGAGCACTCCCTCTCGCCCTCGCAGTACCGGGCGGGACTCGCCCTCGCCGAGGCGATCATCCCCGGATCACGCACCGTCCCGGCCGCCGACGAGGAGACGTTCGCCCGCGCGCAGGACGTCGTGCGCGAGTTTCATCCCACCGCGGTGCGCGCCTGGGGCCTGGCGCTGCAGGCGCTCGACGCCGCCGCGATCGCGCGCAAGGGCAGGCCCTTCCACGCGCTCGGCGCCGGCGAGCAGGAGGAGCTCGTCGCACGCTGGCAGCGCGATCCGGTGCTGCGCACGCCGCTGGGGCTCGTGTCGCTCGTCTACAAGTTCGTGCACTTCGACCGGCCGGACGTCTACGGCCGGATGGGCGGCAAGCTGAACGTCGTGCGCGACCTCGACAAGCCGCGCTGGCTGTCGCAGATCCACCGCGCCGAGGCGTGGCAGGGGGGCGACGACGTCGAGTGCGACGTGGTCGTGGTGGGCACGGGCGCGGGCGGTGCCGTCGTCGGGCGCGAGCTCGCCGAGCGGGGCTACGCCGTCGTCTTCGTCGAGGAGGGGGAGCACCACCGGCGCGACGCGTTCGACGGCAGCTCGGTCAACGCCCACAAGCGCTTCTACCGGGGCGCGTTCTCGGTCGGCAACGTGTCGATCCCGATCTTCGTCGGGCGCCTCGTGGGCGGCTCGACGGCGATCAACGGCGGCACCTGCTTCCGCACGCCCTCGTGGGTGCTCGACCGCTGGTGCGAGGAGAGCAGCACCGACGAGCTGTCGCCGCGCGCGATGGCGCCGTACTTCGATCGCGTCGAGCGCTTCCTCGAGGTCGGCCCCTCGCCGCGCGCGCAGATCGGCCCCATCGCCGACTTCATGTCGCGCGGCTGCGACGCGCTCGGCTGGCGCCACTTCGCGATCAACCGCAACGCGCCCGGGTGCAACGGCCTCGGCTTCTGCAACTTCGGCTGCCGCACCGACGCGCGCAAGGGGACCAACCTCTCGTACGTACCGGCGGCGCTGCAGAAGGGGGCGATCGCGCTGACGGGCGCGCGCGTCGATCGCGTCCTCGTCGAGGGCGGGCGCGCGGTGGGCGTGCAGGCGGTCGCCGGGGGACGGACGCTGCGGGTGCGCGGACGGGCGGTGGTGCTCGCGGGTGGCGCGATCCCGACGCCGCTGCTCCTGCTCGGGCAGGGGCTGGCCAACTCGAGCGGGCAGGTGGGGCGCAACTTGTCGCTGCACCCGAGCACCGGCCTGGCGGCGCTCGCCGACGAGCCGATCCAGCCCGCGTCGCACATCCCGCAGGGCTACGGCTGCGACGAGTTCCTGCGCGACGGCATCCTCATGATGGCGGCGCAGCCCGACTTCAACGTATCGGGCGTGGTCTTCCCGTACGCGGGGCGGCGCTTGATGGAGGTCGTCGACCGCCTCGATCGCCTCGCGTCGTACGCCCTCATGATCCGCGACGCCAGCGCCAACGGGCGCGTCTGGCGCGACGTCGGGGGCTTCCCGGCCATCACGTACAACATTGGCGCCGAGGACGTGCGCCTCATGCACCAGGCGATGGTCTATGCCGGCGAGATGGCCATCGCGGCGGGGGCCAAGCGCCTGTACCCGATCCTGCTCGGCGCCGATCCGATCGAGGGGACGCGCGGTCTGGACGCGTTCCGCAAGGCGAATCTCAAGGCCAGCGACTTCGTGTGGACGAGCTACCACCCGCTCGGCACCTGCAAGATGGGGCGCGATCCGAAGACGAGCGTCGTCGGCCTCGACCACCAGACGCACGACGTGCGCGGGCTTTACGTGGTCGACGGGAGCACCGTCGGTGGGCCCCTCGGCGTCAACCCGCAGCTGACCATCATGGCGATGGCGACGCGCGCGGCGGAGAAGATCGCCGAGGGGCTGAGCTGATCGACGCGCTCAGGTCGCGCGCGTCACTGGATCGGCGTCTGGCAGGTCGAGGCGATGCACGACAGCCCCGACGCGCAGTCCGCGCTCACCGTGCAGGCGCCGCCGTAGGACGTGCCCCCGCCGGCGCTTCCGGACGAAGAGCCGCTGCCCGAGGCACCGCTCGAGCCGCCGCTGCTGCCGGACGCGCCGCCCGCATCGGCCGGCGCACACGGCGCGCCGTCCTCGTTGTCGGACTCGTGCTCGTGCTCACTCTTGTCGTCGTCGGAGCATCGATCGCCGGGATCGTGCTCGGCGTCGAGCTCCTGATCGTCCTCCTCGCCGCTGCCCTGGCTCGAGCAGAGGGATCCGGTCTCGCCGTCGTCCTCGTGCGTCCCGACGTCGTCCTGCCCGCTCGAATCGCCCGACGAGGAGCCCTCGCCCGACGAGCCGCCCGACGAGGAGGCCTCGCCCGACGGCGAGTCGCCCATCGTGGTCACAGTCCCGCCGGTGGAGGCGGTGACCGCTCCAGGCACGCTCAGCGCGCCGAGCGCGATCGTGCCCGGCTGGTGCATGCCCATCCATCGCGTCGCGCCGGTCGAGGGATGGACCACGAGATGACCGATGGTGCGCTGGCCGCCGCCGGCGAGCGCGTTCGCGACGATCACGCGGTACGACTGGCCGACGGGCAGTTGCAGCGTGAACGCGCCGCGCGCGTCCAGGTAGGCCCAGAACACGCGACCGTCTGCGCCGATGGCGACCGCACGCGCGTTGTCGAGCGGGCGCGAGGACGGCGAGACGCTGCCCTGCACCGTCGCGGTCGAACCGCCCGAGGGGCCGCTCGCGCCGCAGCCCACGACCAGACCCAACGCCAGAATGCCCGCGCACGCATGGAGTGCCTTCATGTCGACCTCCTCGAGTCGAGGCGAGCGGTGCGCGCACGCGACCGACGCATGCGCTGCAGGCTCGCGCTCGATGCTCTCCGTTGACGGGGATTGGGTACCCGGACGCTCGGGTGACCAGGCACGAGCAACGCAAAATACCGGCGACAATGTGCGCTGCCTGCACGTGGCCGGCTGCCGGTACTGGAGGACAATGAGCTCGAATCGTCTTCTGCTTCTCGCGGTGTCGGAAGCCGAGGAGGCGCGGACATGCGATGGGTGATCTCGGTCGGCGCGGCGCTGCTCGCCATCGTCTCGGGCGGCCCGGCGCGTGCCGACGACACGATAAGGCGGCCCGGCGATCACCCGGACTACAAGGTGGAGATCGAGCCGCAGCTGGCGCTCGGCTGGACGGACTGGTACGGCGCCGGCGGGTACGGCGCCGGCGCGCGCTTCACGATCCCCATCGTCGACAAGGGTTTCGTGCCTTCGATCAACGACACGGTGGCGATCGGCTTCGGCGCCGACTTCCTGCACTACGACGCCTGCCACTACTTCAACGGAGGCGTCGGCTACGGCTGCGGCGCGAACTACCTGTTTCTGCCGGTCGTGATGCAGTGGAACTTCTACGTCGCGCAGCGCTGGAGCGTGTTCGCCGAGCCGGGGTTGTTCCTCTTCCACGGCTTCTTCGACACGAGCTACTGCGACCCGCGGTTCGCCGGCTGCGGCTACCCGGCCTCGACCGGCGTCGACTTCGCCTTCTTCGTGGGAGGCCGCTACCACTTCAGCGACACGATGGCGCTCACGATGCGCCTCGGATACCCGACGGTCACCGTGGGCCTGTCGTTCCTGTGAGGGGGCGCGCCGAGGAGGGCTCGCAGGGCGTCACCGCACGAGCATCGACAGCGGCTCGCTCCAGTCCGACGCCCCCGTCCTGGTGAGGACCCGGTACCGGAAGCGGCAGGTCGATCCGGAGGGCAGACCGGAGACGACGGTGCGTGCCTGCAGCGTCGACGGACGGGAAGTCCACGTCTCGCCGCCGTCGAGGCTCCACTGCCAATCGTAGCGGGCCCGGTCGCCGGCCGACCGCACCACCAGCTCGACGGACCCGGACCGTGGGCCGTGCTCGACCGCGAACGGCGCCTTGCCCAGCGGCGCGCTCCGCTTCACGTGCATTCCGGCGCTCTCGATGATGGTCGCCGCATGCTCGGGGTGCTCGTCGGCGACTCCCTGCACGTACGCCCTGAGGCGGGTGAGGAGACTGACGAGGGCGGCGCGCTTGACGTCGCGGGCCGCGGCGGTCCCGTGCGTTCGGGTCCTGGCCGCCACCTGCGCATCGCTCAACTCGGCGAGCGCGGAGGCGACGGCGGCCAACGACGGCGTCGGGTTCGGGAGGGAGTGGTTTCCGGTCATCGCCTGGATGATGGCCTCGGCGACACCCATGAGCTCCGGTACCTGCGTCGGCAGGCGCAGGGCGGCCACGGTCTTGTGCATGCTGACGGTCATGGCGGGATCCTCCTCGAGGGAGCGGGCTTCGGCGGTCGATCGTCGTCCCTCTACCCTCGGGGAGCGACGTCGCCAGACGCGCCAGACGCGCCTGAATTCCACGGAACGATCGCTTGGCGCCGCGCGTGCCGCCGCGCCACGTACGCGGAAATGCTCGAATTTCCCGCAGAGCATCGTTTCGATCGATCGGCGACCGTGCCACGTCGCCGGGACGGGAAGAGGGTTTCGTCGAGCACCGGACCGGCCGGCCGGAACGGGCGCTGCGCGCTGGCGATTGCCGCTCCGCCCGTGCGGCACGGGAGGTGGCGTCGAAGCGCTCCCGTGCCATCGCGCCGGGCCGGGAGCGCGCGTCGCGCACTCACCGCCCCGCGTCGGCGGTACCGGCCGTGCGGTCGACCCGCTCCCGTGCCGGGGCGAGGGCGCGGGGCTTGCGTTCGAGCAGAGCGGGTCCACGCGCAGGCCGAGCGACGGTTCGTTCGATCCCCTCCCGTGCCGCCTCACGGGCACGGGAAGGTTCGTCCGTCACGTCCCGCGCCGGCCGGCGGGCACGGGACGAGCGCGCTCTCGGCGCCCGTGCCGCCGTGCGGGAACGGGAACCGCGCCGTTCGCTCGGCGCGGCCTGCTCCGCGAGCTTTCGTGAGGTCCGTCGCCGCTGCGGGCGTTGCGCCCGCGGCACGCGTGTGCCCGGGCGACGACACCCTTCGGCCTCCATCGTCGCGGCCGCGGGCGCGCGGGCCTCGGATTCGCGGGCTCGCGCGCGACATCCCCCCCTGGCACGTGCCTCGCACTGCTTCCCCGGCATGAGAATCCTTGCTCCCCTTCCCTTGTTTCTCCTCCTGGCCGCTTGCACCGCGCAGACGTCGTCGCCCGGCGACGGCGGCGTCACACTCGGCACCAGCACCACGGGCAAGAACGGCAAGCTGCAGTTCGCGTACGTCTCCAGCCAGTGCGACCTCGGCTGCGCGCTCGACAGGCCCGTCGTGCAGGGCGCGATGATCACGATCCAGGCGAGCGGCGCCGACTCGACCGTGCCGTACACCATGGCGGTCGCTCCGACGTCGCTCGGCATGGTCACGACGACCGAGACGTGCACGTGCTCGAGCAGCAACGGCAACGGCGGCAGCGGTCGTACGGTGGGCGTCACGCAGACGTGCAACGCGGGCGAGACCCGGTCGTGCGTCGTCAGCGGCGACGTGCAGACGGCGGGCGCGGGCACGGCGAGCATCGAGGTGCTCGACGCTTCCGGAGACGTCGTCGACTCCGCCCCCTTCACGATCGCACCGGCGGATCGCATCGACCAGAGCGTCACCATCGCCAACCAGCCGGCCACCGCGGCGAGCGACGGCAGCTACGCGGCGCACGTCGGCGACCCGATCGAGATCCACTCGGTCGTGTACTCGGGCGACCAGAAGATGGTGTTCACCAAGCACGGGCTCGACCCGAGCTACTCCGATACGGAGGTCGTCGCCTCGGACCCGAACGTGACCCTCGGCGCGACCGACACCGAGTACGCCGTCGCCAAGGCGCCCGGCGACGCGTCCGTCACGATGACCGCCGTCGGGGCGAAGGCGACCGTCGTCCTGCACGTATCGCAGTGATGCGGCCCGGCCGGCCGCGTCGAGCGCTCACCGGAAGAAGTCGCGAATCGTCCGCAAGCGCTTGCGCATGAGGAGCGGCAGCTTCCACGCGCGCTCGATGCGGCCGATCTGCGCGTCGGCGAGGATGTCGCCCATCTGCCAGAGGGCGTCGTCGTACGGCATCCAGTAGACGTCGGGGCCCTTGGAGGCGTCGACCACGACGGCGCGCGGGCGCACGAACGTCTGCAGCGACAGCGCGCTGTTGGCCACGCCGAAGCCGGTGTCGCGCGTGCCGCTCCAGGGCAGCGCCGGGACGGCGCCGGTGAAGGCATGGTTGTTGATGGTCACGACGCCGACGTCGAGCCGCTCGGCCAGCCGCTCGGCGCGCGCGAGGTCGCTCGTCCAGATGGAGGCGCCCAGGCCGTAGCGCGACGCATTCACGCGGCGCACGGCCTCGGCCGCGCCGTTGACGCGGATGACGGCGAGCACCGGACCGAACGTCTCGTCGCTGACGACCTTCATGCGCTCGTCGCAGCGGTCGAGCACCGTCGGCGCGTAGAAGAGGCCTCCGCCGAGCGCCTTGCCGCCGCAGACGATCGCCGCCCCCTTGGCGCGCGCGTCCTCCACGTGCTCCACGACGATCTCGAACTGGCGGCGGTTGGCGAGCGGCCCCACGTCGGCCGTGCGCGTCCCGACGCGAAGCTTCGTCCACGCGCGACGCAGCGCCTGCACGAACGCCTCGGCAATGCGCTCGTCGACGTACGCGATCTCGACGGCCCCGCACGCCTGGCCGACGTTGCTCAGCGCCCAGTGCGTGACGCCGGCGACCGTGCGCTCCAGGTCGCAGTCGGCCAGGACGATCGCGGCGTCCTTTCCGCCCATCTCGATGCTCGACGGGATGCCGCGCTCGGCGCAGTGCAGGCGGACCTTGCGCCCGGTCTCCGGCGAGCCGGTGAACACGCACGCGTCGATGCCTGCGTCGACGAGCGCGGCGCCCGCGCGGCCGTCGCCCTGCAGCACCTGGGCGAGCCCTTCGGGGAGGTGGGCCTGCAGCCGCTCGACGAGCCACGCGCTCGTGCGCGGCGTGTGCTCCGACGGCTTGACGACGACCCCGTTGCCCGTCAAGAGCGCAGGGATGGTCGCGCGGTAGAGGCCCGCGACCGGGTAGTTCCACGGCGCGATGACGCCGACCACACCGCGCGGCACCAGGTCGACGCGCGCGCGCTTGTTCGGGAAGCTGAGCGGATTGAGCCGGACGTTCCGCCGGTGCGTGGCGCTCTCGACGACGCGCGCCCAGCCGCCGACCGTGTCGAGCGGACCGAGCGCCTCGTTGAAGAGACCCTCGACATCCACCTTTCCCATCTCGTCGCGCGCGAGCGCGATGACCTCGCCGCGCCGGCGGAGCATGTCCTTCGCCGCCCGCGTCAGCGCGTCGACGCGCTCGGCCAGCGGCTGCAGCCGCCAGCGCTCCTGGGCGGAGCGCGCGTGCTCGACGGCCGTTCGCGCCGTCTCCAGCGGCGTGGGGGTGGGCGCCGCGTCGGCCGCCGCCGGCCGCTCCGCGTGGGGCTCGAGGTTCCTCGCGTGGTCGTGGGGGCGGATGTCGTTCACGGCACTGCGCTCCGGCGCACACCCCGATACCGTGCCCGGCGGCTACCGACAAGCTTTCCATCCCCCGGGGCGCCCGAGCGCCCGACGCCTTCCTTCAGCGCGCCCGGTGCGCGCTCGCGGATTGCATCCGGAGACGCACACCGGATTCCGGAGGGGGGGACATGAAAAGCTCGTACCAGCTCGCTCGGCACACTTCGCGCTCGGTCTACGCCTGGGTTTACGGCAGGCTGTATGTCTCGGGCTGGCAACGGCTGGTGAACGACCGGCCGATCGCGGCGCACCTGGCGTCGCTCGACCAGTCGCAGTGGTTCGACGCCGAGCGCATCGAGCGGCTGCAGGTGGCCAAGCTGCGGGCCCTCCTGGGGCACGCGGGCACGCACGTGCCGTACTACCGCGAGCTCTTCGCGCGCATCGGGTTCGATCCGCGCGACCTGCGGTCGCGCGCCGATCTGGCGCAGCTCCCCGTGCTGACCAAGGACATCGTGCGCGAGCGACGCGACGCGCTGGTCGACCCGACGCGGCGGCGGCGCGCGGTCGAGAAGGACACGAGCGGCACGACGGGCGCGCCGCTCCGCTTCCAGTACTGCAATGACAGCGAGGGGTGGAGGCAGGCCGTGCGGCTGCGCGGCTATGGCTGGGCGGGCTACCGTCCGGGGCTGCCGACGCTTCTTTACTGGGGCGGCGGCCACGCGCAGGTGCACGGCGTGTGGGAGGGCGCCAAGGTCGCGCTCGACCGCGCGCTGCGGCGCGAGCTGTACGTCGACTGCGGCAAGCACGACGACGCGGCCATGGAGAAGACGGTCGACCTCATCGTGAGCATGCGGCCGCACCTCATCGTAGGCTACACGCAGGCGCTGGCGCTCTTCGCGCGCTGGATCGCCGAGCGCGGCCACCGCGGCTGGGGCGACCTCCCCGTCGTCTGCGGGGCCGAGGCGGTCCTCCCCGGCGACCGCGACGCGATCGCGCGGGCGTTCGGGCCGCACGTGTTCGAGACGTACGGATCGCGCGAGGTGATGCTCATGGCGGCCGAGTGCGAGGCGCACGACGGCATGCACCTGGCCGAGGAGAACGTGGTCGTCGAGATCGTCACCGAAGGACGCGCGGCGAGCCCGGGCGAGCCCGGCGACGTGGTCGTCACCGACCTGCACAACTACGGCATGCCGTTCATCCGGTACGTGAACGGGGACGTGGCGACCATGAGCCCGCGCGCGCGGTGCGAGTGCGGGCGTGGGCTGCGCAAGCTGCAGCATGTCGAGGGCCGCCGCGTCGACACCCTGCGCGACGCGGCGGGCACGCCGATCCCCGGTCTGATCTTCATGTGGATGATGCACGGCCAGGAGGGCGTCATCCGGCAATACCAGCTGCTCCAGAGGCGCTCGGGCGCGGTCGAGATGCGCGTCGTGCGCGGCCGCGACTGGTCGGAGGAGAGGTTCGCGAAGACGACCGAGCAGATCGCCGAGCGGCTGCGCGGGCTTCCGTTCCAGGTGATCGTGGTCGACGCCATCCTGCCGGACCGCTCGGGCAAGCGCCGCCCGGTGATGGTGGAGGCGACCGAGGGCACCTGAGATTCAAGCGCCGTCCGGCCGCTCGTCGGGGTGCACGAGCAGCGTGCGCACCGCCCAGAGGTCGTCGAAGATGCGATAGCGCGCGGTGTTCTCGAGGTACGGCACACCGGTCGAACCGCCGGTCCCGATCCTCTTCCCGATGAATCGCTCCACCGTGCGCGCGTGGTGCGCGCGCCAGAGGATGAACTGCTCCTCGAAGACGATGAGGTCCTCGCACAGCTGGTAGACCGGGGCGAAGCGCTCGGGCCACGTGTACACGGCGAGCGTGACCTGGAAGCCCGGCGAGTCGATCTGCGCGCGGAGCTGCCGCTCGCGCTCCTCGCGCTCGCGCGCGAAGCCGTCGCGCGCCAGCTCGTCGCCGGTGAACATCTGCTCGAGCCTCTGCTCGCGCTTGATGCCGTGCTCGAGCGCGCGGGCCACCACCCACTCGCGCTCCTTCGCCCGGAGCGGCACCTCCGCGAGGAACGGCATCAGCAGGTCGCGCAGCGAGCCGACCTTCTCGGCCTGCTCGATCTGCTCGATCATGTCGGGCGGGAAGCCGGCGAACGACTTGTAGTCCTGTCCGCCGTAGGTGATGCGCTGATCCTCGGTGAGCCCGGCGATCGTCTCGAGCAGGCGCAGCTGCAGCGACTGGAAGCCGCTCGCCGGCGTCAGCTGGTTGCGGAACGCCAGGAAGTCGATCGGACGCATCGTCTCGATCACGTGGATCTGCTGCACCATGATCTTCCAGATGGCGTTCGCCCGCTCCATGTGGTGATGCGCACGGATGAGGGCGATTTCGCTGACGTCGCGCCCGGCGAAGAGGTCGCGGACGTGGGCGATCTCGTGCAGGGTCAGCTTGAACCACAGCTCGTAGACCTGGTGCACGACGATGAACGCCATCTCGTCGTGGTGCTTGGTGACGGGGCGTTGCGCCGCCAGGAGCTGCGGCACCTGCAGGTAGTCCCAGTACGTACGTCGAGCATTCATGGGCATGGTGTTTTCCCCCTGCGGGTACGTCGTGCCCTCGACGCGTCGCCGCAATCCCCGCCGTGGAACGGCGCACATGGGGAAGTGGGTGGCCCAGTTCGATACGGTCGCGGCCTCGATCCCGCCGACGCTCGCACTACTCCGACAACGGCTTCCGCTGCTGCGCCGACGCGCCGTGAGGCACGCTCAACGAGGCGCTCGCACTCGAAGCGGACCGGGCGCGTCGACGCTTCTTCTTCGCCTTGCCGCCACGACGGCCGATCTCGGCCATGTGCTCGCGGTCGCGGCTGACGGACTGGCCTCCCCTTCGGCCGGCTTCGCGCCCCGCGTCGCTGTCGAACTCGTAGGCGCGGCCGTTGGCGTGCGCGTTGCGCCCGCCCTTGCTCGCCGCCTCGCGACGCCTGTCCGGGTCCATGGCTCCGAAACCGTGCTTCACCATCGGACGGTATCCTTCGCGTGATCCACCGGGCGCGGGCGCCGCAGGTGCAGGCCGACGGTTCCGGCGAGCAGCTTCTGCTTGACCGCCGCCGCGAGCTCGCGCGAGACCGGAACGCGTATCTCGCGTGGCTCCCCGTCGACTCGACTCCCGACGACGAGGAAGTGCGATCGCCCGTTCACCTCGAACACGCGAACGTTGGCGACGTTGGCCAGCCAGCGCCGGTGCACGCGCAGGAACGCCTTGCCGAGGATGCATTCGGCCTCGAGCAGCGAGATGTCGACGTCGAACCGCCCCCGGGCGGAGTGCACGAAACAGAGGCGGTCTCTGGCTTCGAACGCCCACACCTCGCCGATGTCGAGGACGACGATGCTCCGCCTGCCGCGCGCGACCACGCGCTCCGGCGGCTTGGCGCACCACAGGACCTCGTCCACCTGCGCCGCCATCTCAGGGTCCCCCCCGATACGGCGCGCCCTCTCGTCTGGCCGCCCCTCCCGGCTCGGCGTGCTCGTGCACCACGAGCACGTTGCGGTGCGCGACGTTCGCCACGCGAGCCGCCGTGGTGCCCAGGAGTCGATCGAGACCGTGATAGCCGTGGCTCCCGATGACGATGAGGTCGGCCCCGATCTCGTCGCTCACCTCGATGATGAGCCGCCACGGCTCCCCCGCGCGCACGATGGGAGACCGGGACAGGACGTTCCGGGGTGGCACGGACGACACGATGCGGGCGATCGCGCCGGCAGCCTCCTCGGCCATGTGCATCGGAAGCGGATCGGTCCGGCTGCCGGCGGCGGCCGCGGGAAATTCGGGCGGCACGGAGATGGCCCGGAGCGGCTGCAGCGTCGCCCCGAAGCGCTCGGCGATCTCGGCGGCGGCGTCGTAGACGCCCGGCGCCCGAGTCGACCCGTCGAGCGCGACGAGGATCGTTCGGATCATGCGTGCGCCCCCGCGAGCCCCGCCTCCGGCTCGTGCCCCTCCTGCTCCACCGGGGTGCGCTTGGCGAAGATGAGGAACATGACCGGGACGAGGAAGAGCGACAGGACCGTCGAGGAGGTGAGGCCGCCGACGACCGACAGCGCGAGCGGCTGATTGGCCTCCGACCCGCGCTCGAGGCCCATGGCGGTGGGGATGAGGCCGATGACCGTCGCGAGGCTCGTCATCGCGATCGGGACGAAGCGCGAGCGGGCCGCCGCGATGACGGCTTCGACCTTGTCCACGCCCTCGTCGTTGAAGCGACGGTTGGCGTCGTCGACCAGCAGGATCCCGTTCGACACGGCGATCCCGATGACCATGAGGATCCCCATCAGCGCCGTGATGGAGAAGCCCTGTCCGGCCGCCATCAGCGCCAGCACGATTCCGAGGAGCGACACCGGGATCGTGAAGAGCATGACGAACGGCAGGCGCAGCGACTTGAACTGCGACGCCATGATCATGAACACGACCATGACGGCGAGGCCGAGCGCGAGCCCCAGGCCGCCGAAGGTCTCGCGCATCAGCTGCACCTGGCCGACGAAGCGCCAGTCGATGTGCGTGGTGCGCGGATCTTTCTTGAGGGCCTTCTCGAGCGCCGCCGCGGCGGTCCCGAGGTCGCGTCCCTCCGTCTGCATCAGCACGTGCGCGACGCGCGCGAGGTGATTGCGCTCGACCGAGACCGCCCCGACCGACCGCCGCAGGTTGCCGTAGGTGCCGAGGAGGACCGGCTTGCCCGTCTTGCTGACGCGCAGCGGGAGCGTCCCCAGCGCCTTGACGTCGGGCACCTCCGTCCCGTCGTAGAAGGTGACGACGTAGTACGACTGCCCGTTGTGCTCGTCGATCCAGACGCCCGGCAGGTTGATGTTGCCGAGCGTGGCGTCCAGCGTCGTCTGGGCCGCAGCCCGCGCGCTCGTGCCCACGAACCCCGCCTCCTCGCGGTCCATGTCGACGTGGACCTCGGGGTAGTCGATCTGGAGGGACTCCTTCACGTCGCGCACGCCCGGAATGGTGCGGGCGACGTCGGCCACGGCCCGGGCTTCGGCGTCGAGCTCCGCCATGTTGTCGTTGTGCACCTCGATGACGAAGGGCGCCGTGTAGCCGTTGGCGAACACGTTCGCGACCAGGCCGCCCGGATACTGGAGCGCCTCCACGCCGGGGAAGTCCTTGGTCAGGATCGCGCGGATGCGTGTGGCGAGCTCGGTCTGCGACAGCTTTCGTTCCTCGGCGTCCGAGAACTGAATGCGCAGGAAGCCGGTGTTGGGGGCGACGTTCGGGCTGTAGAGGAGGCTTCGCGCGTTCTGGGGCATCCCGATGTTCGTGACGACCATCTTGACGTCTCCCTTGGGGAGCTCGCGTGTGATGGCCTGACCCATGGCCGTCATCTGCTTGGCGGCGTCCTCGACCGAGATGCCGGGCGAGAAGCGCACGTAGACCGTGTCCATGGACTCGTCGATGTCCGGGAAGAACGTGCTCGGCAGGCGGTTCGCCGCCCAGACCGAGGCGATGACGAGCACCAGGGACACCCCCATGATCGTCACGCGGTACGGCAGCACCTTGCGCAACGCGCGCGAGTACGCGTCCGCGATGCTGTCGATGAAGCCCTCGATGGCCTTGCCGAAGCGGCCGTGCTCGGCGTGTCCGAGGAAGTATTTGCAGGCGACCGGGGTGACCGCCATGCTCACGAAGTAGGACGCGATCATCGCGACCGCGACGGTGATGGCGAGCGGCGCGAACAGCTTGCGCGCCAGACCCGCCAGCAGCACGACGGGCAAGAGCACGGCCATCGTGGTGAGCGTCGAGGCGAGCACCGGGAGCGCGACCGAGTTGGCTCCCTGAAGCGCGGCCTCCGTCGTACTGAGCCCCATACGCTGATGTCGGTGGATGGACTCGAGCACGACGACCGCGTCGTCGACCAGGCGCCCCATCGCCAGCGTGAGCCCTCCCAGCGTGAAGGCGTTCAGCGTGTTGCCCGTCGCGTACAGGACGATGAGCGTGATCGCGAACGACAGTGGGATGGCGACCGAGACGATCAGCGTCCCGCGCATGCTCTGGAGGAAGAGCAGGATGACGAGCGCGATGAGCACGAGCGCCTGGACGATCTCCTTCTTCAGGCCGTGGTACGCGCTGCGGACGAAGAGCGACTGGTCGAAGTACACGTGCGCCTTCATGCCCGGCGGCAGATCCTTCAGGTTCGCCACCGTCTGCTTGACGTGATCGACGATGTCGATCGTGTTGCCGCCGGGGATGCGCAGGACGCTGAGCAGGACGGCGTTCTTGCCGTTGACTGAGAGCACCTGCGTCTCGGGAGTGCCTCCGTCCTCGACGTAGCCGACGTCGCGGATGAGCACCGGTTTGTTGCCGTTCATCTTGATCGGTGCATCGCCGATCGTCGCGACGTCGGGCGGGACGGCGTTCGTGTACACGTTCGCGTCGAAGGTCGGCGCGATGAACTCGCCGGAGGGGAGCAGGGCGTTGGACTTCTTGACCGCGTCGGCGACCTCCTGGGCCGTGATGTTGCGCGCCTGCGCCTTGAACGGATCGACGACGACGTTGATCTGGCGCATGCGGCCGCCGTCGGGCGCGGCGCTGGCCACGCCGGAGATGCCCTCGAGCAGCGGCTCGATGAAGTTGAACGCGTAGTCGTAGAGCTGCGGCCCGGTGTAGTCGGCACCGGTGATGACGACCTGCGCCACCGGCGCGTTCGATGGATCGTACTGCAGCACGAAGGGAGGCAACACGCCGAGCGACTTCGGCACCGCGGCCATCGCGAAGCCGGCGTTCGACTGCACGAGCGTCTGCGCCGCGTTGAGGTCCGTCCCCCACTTCAGCCAGACGTAGATGACGCTGAAGTTGTTGCGCGACAGGCTCTCGACGTGATCGACGCCCGGCGTCGCGCTGACGTACTTCTCCAGGCGCCAGCTGATCGTCTTCTCGACGTCCCTGGCCGCCAGCCCCGGGCACAACGTGCCGATGATCAGCACCGGCGGCGTCAGCTCGGGGAAGGTGTCGATCGGCATGCGCGGCGTGACCACGCCCGCGAAGACGACCAGCCCGACGCAGAGCATCAGGATGGCGATCGGATTGCGCAGCGCCAGCTTCGTCACGGCTTGGCCTCCGGCCCCTTGCTCCCTGGTGCAGCCGCGGGGGGCTGCTTGTTCGCCTGCGCCGTGCCGTAGGCCACCCGCTTGGCTTCCACCTTGTCCCCGTCGTCGAGGACGAACTGACCCTCCGTCACGACGAGCGTGCCGGGCTTCAGAGCGGTGCCGACGAAGACGTTGTCGCCCTCCTCGCCGAGCACGTGGAACGTGGTCTTGTGAGCGATGTCACCCTCGACCGTCCAGATGGCTGCCTTCTTGCCGGTCATGGTCGCCGAGATGAGCGGGACCTCGGTCGCCGGGACCGGCTGGCCGACCTCGAGGGACACCTCGCCCGTCGTGTTCACGGGGATCTGCCGCTTCGGGTCGTCGATGTCGATCTCGACGTGGACCGTGCGGGTGCTCGGATCGGCGCTGGGCGCGCGGCGCGAGATCTTGGCGGCGATGTCCTTGCCGGTCGCGACGACGTGCACGTTGACGGACGTGCCCGGTGCGACGAGGTCGAAGTCGCTCTCCGGGACGTCGATGGTCATGCGGACCGTGTTGCGGTCGACGACGGACACGATCGAGGTACCCGGCCGGACGAACGCGCCCGGGTCGATCGTGCGCGTGGCGACCTCGCCGTCGAACGGCGCGCGAAGGATGCAATCGTTCACGTCCAGGTTGAACTTCTGCAGCTTCGCCTTCTCCTCCGCGAGCTTGGCCTCCTCCGAGGCGCTCTCGGCCTGGGTCATCTCCGCTTCGTTCTCGGAGACGTACTTGCCGGCCAGCAGCTGGTTGAGGCGCGCCGACTTGTCGGCCACGGCCTGTTGCGACGCCGCGATCGCGCGGGCCTCGGCGGCGACGGCCTGGCTCTCGGCGCTCGCGTTGCGGCAGTCGAGCGTCGCGAGCACCTCACCGCGCGTGACGGTCGCGCCGGGGCGAACGAGCACGGTGTCGACGTACACCGAGATGAACTGCGGCCCGACGTTCGCCTCGATCCACGGGCGCAGGGTGCCGACGTACTTGCGCGAGTCGCGGAACGTGGTGCCGTTCGCGCCGACGACCGTCACCGGCTTCGCCAGCGACGAGAGCGCGACCTTGTTGACCTTCGACTCGGCGCGCATGACGAGCGACGCCAGCACCGCGATGAGCGCCGCCGCCCCGAGCACGATCGCGACGGGCAGGACCAGCGATCGAGACGCGGCGGGCGCCGGCTGCCCGTGGGTCGGGGCGACCGAGTCGCTCGTCGGAGAACGGGGCAGAGTGTCGTTTACCATCAGAGTCCCTCCGCAATGGCGCGGCCGAAGGCGGCGCGCGCTCGTGCAAGCTCGAACTCCCCCAATGCGAGCTGGATCTCGGCGTTCGTTCTGACCGCCTCGGCGTCGGCCAGCTCGACCGCGTTGCCGATGCCCGACACGAAGCGGGCGTTGGCCTGGTCGTAGTTGGCCCGGGCGGCGATGACGGAGTTCTCTCCGCCGGGGTGGGTGCCGTCCCCGACACGTCGTCGGCGGCGTCGGGGCTGCCGATGGCCGCCGCCAGGACGCTCTGCGCGATCGACAGCTCGCCGCGCGCCTTGATGCGCCCCACGTCGAAGCGCGCGAGATCGGCCTCGGCTCGCGTGAGCTCGATGGGCGATCGCAGCCCGGCGTCGACCCCCTTCTTGGCCAGATCGCGGTGCACGCGGGCGCGGTCGTAGGCCTCGTCGGACGCGACGATGATCGAGCGGGCCGCGAACACGGAGAAGTACGCCTCCTCGACGCTGAAATCGATGTCGAGCCGCGCGGCGTCGGCGCTGTGCTTCTGCGAGTCGGCCAGCGCGTCGGCAGCCGCGCGCTGTGCGCCGATGCGTCCGAAGTCGAAGACCTCCTGGAGCAGGCCTGCGCCGACGAACGTCGACCCGTACGGCGAGAGCGTCGCGCTTCCGAAGTCGGGGACGACCCCCGTCCCGCCGATGCGCGGGATGTCCATGTAGAAGGGCTGCGCGAAGGTGCCCGTCGTGTTGTTGTCCGTCATCGCGAACGCTTGCGCGGTCACGCCGAACCTCGGCAACCACTGGCCCGACGGGATCTTCGCCTGCTCCATGCGGGCGGCGACGCGCGAGAGCGCGGCGTGGATCGCGGGCTGATGCGCGTGCGCGTATGCGATGGCCTCCGGGAGGGTGAACGCGCGCGTGGGCTGCGGTGCCTGGACCGGCGGTGGTGTCGCCTGGGTCTCGGTGCCGGTCTCGCCACTCGCCATCGACGAACACGTCAAAGCCGCGAGAAGAATCGGTGCGATGCCGACTGCTCTACGACGAAGGTGCATGAATTGCGCGGGCTGCATAGGCAGCTCCTATGCCACAGGCATTCGGCCATGTAACCAGCCCTCCATCGACGCGCGCGGCCGCCGGATCCGGAGGAATTCCTCCCTGCGGGTACGGAAAAATTCCTTGCTGCCCCGGGGCGCTCCACTGGAGAGATCTCGTGTTCCGGATCACTCGTCACGGGCACGTGCATTGCTTGGCGGGCCGACTTCGGATGCAGCAGACGAGGGCCTCGAAGACGGCTGCGTTGGACGCGGCCCGGCCCGGGGTGGACGGACGCAGCGGCCCCCTCGTGGCGTGGATGCTCGTCGCGATCGCGGTCGTCACCGGGCTGGCGTGGTGGGACGAACAGCGCGAGGCCGACGCGTCTCTGAGCGATCTCGAGGTCGAGCAGTCGATCCTCGCGTCGAGTCTGGCTGGCAGCCTGCACGCGCATCTGACGGCGCTGCAGCGGGATGCCGTGCTCGCGGGAGAGCACGGTCCGAGCGCCGTCAAGGATCGCTACACGCCCGTCGTCGTCCGCCAGGCCGGAGACCCCAGAACGCACGCGGCGGATCCCTCGCGGATGCTTCTCACGTTCCCGATCGAACAGGACCGTGTGGTCGATTTCGGCGTACGCGCCGACGATCTGATCGACGCCCGCCGGATCGTGCATCCCGGTGAGCTGCTGCTGCTCGTCGAGGCGCCCCACGAGACGGTGCTGCACGCCGTCGATGGCCGGGTCCTCGCGACGCGCGAGCTGGTCTCCGCGATCGACCGCGGCGACTCCACGCTGCGTCTGACGCATTCGCAATCCGCCGCCATCGGGCTGCCGCCGCGCACGTCCGTCGCCGGCATCGCGCACCTCGACGCGGGCGACCTCGGCCGCTGGACCGTCGTGTCGGTCGCGTCGGCAAGGCGCGAGCGCGATCGCGAGAAGCGCGCCGAGTGGAGGCTCGTTCTGAGCCTTCTCCTGGCCTCCGGGCTGGTGCTCGCCTTCGGCGGGGCGGCGCTGCGCAAGCAACGCAAGGAGTTCGAGCTCGAGCGCGAGCTCGCGGTCGCCGAGGTGCAGCGGCAGCTCGACGAGGACCTCGCGCGCGCCGAGCGCGCTGCCACGATGGGCACGTTCGCCATGGGCATCGCTCACGAGGTCTCGACGCCGCTCGGGGTCATCGTGGGCCGCGCCGAGCAGCTGCTCGCCCGCGTACGCGAGGACGATCGGGCCGAGCGGGCCACCCAGGCGATCCTCAAGCAGGCCGACCGCATCCAGCACATCATCCGGCGCTTCCTCGACATGGCGCGCGGCGGCCCCCCGTCGCTCGAGCGAACCGACCCGGCGAGCATCGTGCGCGGCGCCACCACCTGGGTGGAGCACCGCTTCGCGAAGGCCAAGGTGGCCCTCACGACGGACGTCCCTGCGACGATGCCCGCGATCCAGTGCGATCGCGATCTGCTCGAGCACGCGATCGTGAACCTGCTGCTCAACGCGTGCGAGGCGTGCGGCCCCGGCGGGCACGTCGAGGTCGCGGCGCGGTCGGACGCCGAGCAGGTCGCGTTCGTCGTCACCGACGACGGCGCGGGCATCCGCCCCGAGGACGCCGCGCGCGCCACGGAGCCGTTCTTCACGACCAAGGAGCGCGGCCGCGGCACGGGGCTGGGGCTGGCCATCGCCGTCGAGATCGTCAAGAGCCATCGCGGCGAGCTCACGATCGCGCCTGGCTCGAGCAAGGGCACGCGCGCGCGCATCGAGATCCCCATCGCGCGAGGAGCACCGGATGCACCAACCTCCTGAGACGAAGACCCGCGTCCTGGTCGTCGACGACCGCGCGGACATGGCCGAGATGCTCGCGGACGACCTCTGCGACCGCGGCTACGACGGCGTGGCGATCACCTCGGGTCGCGAGGCGCTCCACCTGCTGCAGACCCAGCGCGTCGACGCTCTGGTGACCGACGTCCGGATGCCGGACGTCGACGGCATGATGCTGCTCCGCGCGTCGCTCGAGCTGGACCCCTCGCGTCCGGTCATCCTGATGACCGCGTACGGAACGCTGGACACCGCCATGGAGGCGAGCGGCGCGGGCGCCTACCAGTACCTGCTCAAGCCCTTCCGCCTCGATCACCTCGTGCGGATGCTGCGCCAGGCGCTCGAGCGCCGCTGATGTCCGGGGCGTCGCTGCTATAAGGAGGACGATGCGCACGAAGGTCAGCCTCGGCGCGGTCTTCCGCGTCGCGCTCTACTACGGGTTCGCCGGCTTCGGCGGCGGCTACTCGGTGCTGGCGCAGCTGCGGCGCGACCTCGTCGAGGGCCGGAAGTGGCTCTCGGCCGACGATTTCCTGGTTCTGGCGGAGCTCTCCAAGAGCCTTCCGGGCACGCCCGCCACGAGCCTCATGGCGCTGCTCGGTCAGCGCGTCGGCGGGGCGCGCGGAGGGGCCATCGCCGCGGCCGCGTTCCTCCTCCCCAGCACGGTCCTGATGATCGCGGTCGGCGCCGCCTATTCGCTGGTCCGGCAGGCGACCGGGCTGTCGACGTTCTTCGACGGAATGAACGCGGCCATGGTCGGGATCGTCGGCGCGGTCACGGTGGATCTCGGTCGCAGCGCGCTGCGCAACCGGCGCGACGTGGGCATCGCGGTGCTGTGCGCGGCGCTGCTGGCGACGCGCACGATCAGCGAGCCGATCCTCGCCGGGGCCGCGGTCCTCATCGGCGCCATCCGCGGGGCGACGGCGGCGCGCGAGCAGCACGGATCGACCGCGCTGACCGCCCCGGGCGCGGACGCCCCTGCCAAGAGCGATCGCCTGCACGGCGTCGTGCTCCTGGCGGCAGCGCCCGTCGCGATCGTGGGCAGCCTCGCGGTGCTGGCGAGCCTCGTCCGCGTCTTCGTCCCCATCGGCGTGATGACCTTCGGGGGCGGCCTCGCCATGATCCCCGCGATCGAGCACCAGGTCGTCGTCCAGGAGCACTGGCTCGGCGCGAAGGCGTTCGCCGACGCCATCGCCCTCGGCCAGATCACCCCCGGACCGGTCGCGATCTGCGCCACGTTCATCGGCTACCGCGTGGCGGGCGTGGCCGGCGCCCTCGTCGCGACGGTGGCCATGTTCGCCCCGGCGACGGCGCTGGCGCTCGCCGCCGGCCACTCCGTCGACCGGTTCCGGGCGAGCCCGATCATCGAAGCCATCCTGCGCATGCTGGCGCCGGCGGTCATCGGCATGCTGGCGGCGGCGACCTTCAGCCTGGGTCGCGCGGCCGTCGGCGTTCCGCTCGACATCGCGCTGGCGGTCGTCTCGTTCGTGGTCCTGGTCCTCCGCCCCATCAGCCCCCTGTGGCTGCTGGTCGGCGGAGGCCTGGTTCGCCTCGCCGCCCTCTGGCTCTGACGCGGAGAATTTCCCGGTCCGACGGGAGAATCTCCTGCCGCCGGGCGCGCGGATCGGCACGAACGGCGGCGCCGTTGCACGGCACGCCGCTTGGATGCGACTCTGACGCGCGATGAAGCCCGTCGCCCTCGCCGCCGGAGCGCTGATCCTCGTGGTGCCGCTCACCGGCTTCGCGGCCGACGACTCCGTCGTGCCTGCGTCGCTCGCGTCGGTCGCCAGCCCGGCCAGCGCGCGCCTGCTGGGCGGCTGGGCGAGCCCGGCCCGCGCGGGGCGCGGACCGGGGGGCGGCCTCCTGCTCGGCGTCGAGGGGGCGTATGCGACGATGCTGCCGGGATCGCAGGATCCGGCGCACGGATCGTGGGCCTTCGGCGCCCGCGTCGGCTGGGCGTTCGCCAACGGCCTGGCCCTCCACCTCCGCTACGACGATCTGGGCGTCGCGCCCTCCTCGGCGTCGTCGCCGCTGCAGCTGGTGACCGCGGGCCTGCGCTACTCGCTCCCGTTCGTCATCCCCATGCCCTTCGCCGAGGTCGACGCCGGCCCCGCGTTCCTCGGCGGCGACACGCACTTCGGCGCCGGCGCCGCGCTCGGCGCCTCGCTGCCCATCGGGCCGCACGTCCTCGTCGATCTCGTGGGCCACGACTGGCTGGTGCCCATCGCGGGCGAGCTGCGGCAGACGCTCAGCGGCGGGCTGGCGCTGACCGTCACCTTCGCTTCGCCCGCGCGCTGACCTGGAGGATCCCGTGAAGAAGTCCGCTCTCGCCGTCGTCGTCTCCGCGCTCGCCAGCGCCGGCTGCTCCTACGCCACCATCGGCCCCGGCCAGGTCGGCGTCGTCTGGACGCCGAGCGGCACGCGCCAGCAGGTGTACCCCGAGGGGACGTGGAGCATCGGGTACTTCGACCACGCCACCGTCTACGACGCGCGCTCGCAGGAGCGCGACGAGCGGCTGGAGGTGCTCGCGTCGAACGGCGAGCAGATCATCCTCGACGCGTCGGTCCGCTACCACATCATCCCGGCGGACGCGGTGAAGCTCGACCGGGAGCTCGGCGAGCACTACTACGACGTCCTCATCGGCCCGACGCTGCGCTCGCAGGCGCGGCGCGTGGTCGGCCGCTACCAGCCCGAGGAGATCTACTCGACCGAGCGCGAGCTCATCGAGCGGCAGATCCGCGAGGGCATCGACAAGGCCATCCAGGGACGGCACGTGGTGCTCGAGGCGGTGCTCGTTCGCAACGTCACCCTGCCCGAGACCATCCAGCAGGCGATCAACGAGAAGCTGCAGGCCGAGCAGAAGGCGCTCAAGATGAAGTACATCCTGGCGGAGGCCCAGTCCGAGGCGCAGAAGCGGCTCATCGAGCAGAAGGCGGAGGCGGACCGCGCGCGCATCGCCGCCCAGTCGCACGCCGAGACGGACAAGATCGAGGCGACCGGCCGCGCCGAGGCGAAGCGCATCGACGCGCAGGCCACCGCCGATTACGAGAAGGCCATCGAGGAGCACCTCAACGACGCGATGCTGCGCTGGCAGGAGATCGAGGCGATGCGCACGCTCGGCGCGTCGCCCAACTCGAAGATCCTCTTCTTCGGCAACGGCGGCCACGCCACCGGCACGATGCTCGAGCTGAAGTAGGCGGCGCGCGCGATGACGACCACCGGCGCCCGCGTCCTCGTCGTCGACGACCAGATCGATCTGGCCGAGACGCTGGCCGACGGCCTCGCCGACCGCGGCTACGACGCGGTCGCCTGCTCGTCCAGCGCGGAGGCGGCGCGGCGGCTCGACACGGAGCCGTTCGACGTGCTCGTGACCGATCTGCGCATGCCGGAGGTGGACGGCATGGGCCTGCTCGCGGCGTCGCGGCGGGCGATGCCCGAGCGGCCGGTCATCGTCATGACCGCGTACGGCGCGATCGAGACCGCGGTCGACGCCATCCGGCAGGGGGCGTTCCACTACCTCACCAAGCCCTTCGGCATCGACGAGCTGGCGCTGTTCCTCGGCCGCGCGCTCGAGGACACGCGGCTGCGCCGCGAGGCGCGCAGCCTGCGCGCGACGCTGGTCGACAAGATGGGGCTCGGCAACCTCGTCGCCACGAGCGCCGCGATGCTGGAGGTGTTCGACGTCGCCCATCGCCTCGCGGACGCGGCGACGCCGATCCTCGTGCTGGGCGAGACCGGGACCGGCAAGACGGCGCTCGCGCGGGCCATCCACGCGGCGAGCGTGCGCTCCGGGCGGCCGTTCGTGAGCGTCAACTGCGCCGCGCTGCCCGAGACGCTGCTCGAGAGCGAGCTGTTCGGGCACGTGAAGGGCGCCTTCACCGGCGCGACGAGCGCGCGCGCCGGGCTGTTCGTCGAGGCCGACGGAGGCACGCTGCTGCTCGACGAGATCGCCGAGATGTCGCCCGCGCTGCAGGCCAAGCTGCTGCACGTGCTCGAGAGCGGGGGCGTGCGCGCGGTCGGCGCGAGCAAGGAGCGGAGCGTCAACGTCCGCGTCATCGCAGCGACCCACCGCGACCTGCGCGAGCGCGTGCACGCCGGGACCTTCCGCGAGGACCTGCTCTACCGGCTCGACGTCGTGACCATCGAGATGCCGGCGCTGCGGCACCGGCGCCAGGACATCCCGCTCCTCGTCGAGCGCTTCCTGGCCGAGGCCAAGGCCAAGCACGCGCGCTCCCCGGTGGAGCGCTTCTCGCCGGAGGCGATGACGAGGCTCGCCGAGTACGACTGGCCGGGCAACGTGCGCGAGCTCGCCCACGCCATCGAGCGCGTCGTGGTGCTCGGCCGCGACCCCGAGGTGGCCGCGCGCGACCTGCCGGCCACCATCACCCACCGCGCGCCGCCGGGCTTGCCGCCGACGCTCGAAGGCGGCGTGCTCCCCATCCGCGACGTGCAGCGCCGCTACGCCGCGTGGGCCCTCGAGCGCATGGGCGGGCACAAGGGGCGGACGGCGGAGGCGCTCGGCGTCGACGCGAAGACGCTGGCCAAGTGGCTCTCCGACCCGCGGCTCGACCACACGCCGTGACGAAGGCGGCGCGCGCCCGGTGAGAACGCCGCGCCCGGGTTTCGCATAGACTGGCGCTCGTGCGATTGCTCCTCGGCGCCCTCGCCCTCGCCGTCGCTGCGGCCGCTGCCACCGCGTGCGCGTCCTTGTCGTCTTCGCCCGCGCCTGCGCCCCCCGCTGCGCGCGCGAGCGGCGCGTTCGAGGGCTGCTCGGGGGTGTTCACCTCCGTGCTGGGCTGGACCTTCAGCTGCGACGGCACGACCGTGGTCACGCGCGAGGGCGACGACCCGGAAGCGCTGCTGCGCGGAGCGCGCGAGTCGATGCGCGGCGCGTTCGCCGGCCGCGTCGAGGAGCGCAGCGTCGACGTCCTGGTCGGCGGCGTCCCGCGCAGGGGAATGGAGCTCTCGCTGCGCACGGCGAAGAAGCAGCTGCTGGCGGTCGGCACGGCCGCCCTCCTCGAGACGGATGCGGCTCCGGCCCGCGTCGTCGCGTGCCTCGCCGGCTCCGACGACGCGTCGCAGGCGCGCTGCCGGCAGCAGCTCGACGAGCTCTCGACGCTCGCCTACACGGATCTTCCGCCGGCCGGCGTGCGCATCCGTCCTCGGCCCGTCCCCGCGATCGCCGAGCGCCCCATCACCGAGCCGCCCGACTGTCACCTCGCGGCCAACGACCGCGCGGGCCTGCTCGATTGCGGCGACGCCGTCCTCGGCTGGACCGAGCCGAGCGACCCGAAGGCGATCCCTTCGCTGCGCGAGGCGACGATCGAGGACACGACGCGCAAGGTGAAGATCGACACGCCGTCGGCGCTGCCGCCGAAGCGCGCCAGCGCGGTCTGCCGCATCGAGGGGGTCGCCGCGACGTGCACCGTCGTCAAGTGGCCCGAATCGACGCTGACGGTCGGCAGCGCCGTCGTCCGGGGGCACTCCATCCTCGCGTGGTGCGTCGCGCGCGAAGGGTCCGATCTGCACATCTGCGACGAGACGATCCACACGGGGACGAGGGCGACGACGCCGGAGAGCTCGATCCGCCCGACCCTCCCGCCGCTGCCCATCCATCAAGGCGGGCACTGAACCCGAGCGACGGGATCGGCGAAGCCGGGCACCAGCATGGCCGTCATACGCGCCGGGTCGGCGATGTCCTGCGCGGCCATCCAGGCGTCGGCCTCGCGCACGAGCGAGCGCCCCGCGTCGCCTCCGCGAAGAAGCCCGAGCTGGCGGCGGGCGGCCGCCACGTAGAGCATCGCGGAGGCGGACTCGCAGACGCCGATGGCCTGCTCGAGCGCGGCGGCGGCGGCGGCGACGTCCCCCCGCGCGCCCGCCACGCCGGCGCGCACGAGGAGCGGCAGCCCCTGGGCGCTCGGCATCGCGAAGCCCTCGAGCCGGCGAGCGTCGCGCTCCGCCACGCCCAGCAGGCGCTCGCGCTCGCCGCTCGCCGACTGGGTCGCGGCGAGGACGGCGGCGCGCGCCCGGCCGTGCAGCGCCTCGGCGCGCAGCACCTCCATCTGGAGGATGAACCCGCGGCGCATGCGCGGCCACTCGCGCACGACGCGCTCGTAGGCCTGCCTGCCCTTGCCCTCGTAGAGGTCGATCTGCAAGAGCGCGAAGAAGCTCCAGTAGTGCTGGTTGTGGTAGCCGCGCTGCGTCCAGCCGCGCGCGGCCTCGGTCGCCACCGCGCGCGCCGCCTCGCTGTCGCCGGTGCACAGCCAGACCGCGTTGAGGAGGCCGGTGCGGTACACGGTCGAGGCGGCGAGGTCGCCGCGATCGTCGGCCTCGCGCAATGCCTGCCGCACGTGGGACGACAGGCGCCTGATCTCGCCGAGGGGGAAGAGCGCCCAGGCGATGTTCATGCGGGCCGCGCGCGCCTCCCACGTGAAGCCCGCCGTGTTCGTCCCCAGGATGGCGATGCCGCGCTCGCTGAGCTCGACCGCCTCGCGGTTGCGGCCCTGCACGAGCGCCGCGAAGCCCTCGACGCCCGTGGTGATGGCGAGCGCCTCGGGGTGGTCGACGCGCCGGGCGAGCGCGTAGGCCTTCTCGAGCACCCGCGTGGCGCGCCGCCGCCGCACCGGGCCGCCGACGGCCAGGTAGCCGGTCTCGAGCGCGAGCGCGTTGGCGAGGCGCACCGGCTCGCCGCAGCGCAGGGCCAGCAGCAGCATGCGCGCCTGGAAGTACGCCCCGAGGACGTGATCCGTGACGGCGAGCGTGCGCGCGATGCTCCAGCAGACGTCGATCTCGAGCAGCGCGTGGCGGGGGATGCTCGCCGCCTCGCGTACGCGGAAGCCCAGCCCGCGCACCCAGAGCAGCGCGCGGAAGAGGAGGAGCAGCAGCACCGTGGTGACGGGCCCGGGAGGCACGCGCATGCCCACCTCGCCGGCCACGCCGCGCAGCGCCACCATCCCGTCGTCGATGCGGCCGCCGATGAGCAGCTCCTCGGCGCTGCGGCGTCGCAGCTCGAGCGCCGGCTCGCCGACGGCGTCGCGGGCCGCCTCGCGGAAGGCCGCGCCGGCGTCGACGCTTCGCCCGGCGTTGGCGAGCGACTCGGCGCGGCGCACGCGCATCGCCTGGCGATCGGCGTCCCCGGTGGCCGGCAGCGAGAGCGCGCGCTCGTACAGGCGCGCCGCGCGATCGAACGCCAGCGACTCGAAGGCCTGGTCGGCGGCCCGGCGCGCGTAGACCGCCGCGCGGTCGGGGCGCCCCGCCTCGATCCAGTGCGTCGCCAGCGCGTCGGGATCGACCTCGCCGTGCTCCTCGAGCGCCCCCGCGATGCGCGCGTGGCAGTCGCGGCGGCGCGCCTCGTCGAGGCGCTCGCGCACCGCCTCGCGCACCCGATCGTGGTAGGGCTCGATCGCGTCGGCGCCGCGCGGTCCGCCGCTTCGCGCGAGGTGGGCCGCGCGCAGCACCGCGGCGCACCGCGCGAACTCGGTGAAGTCGAGGGCCGACGCGCGCATCGCGACGCGGTGCGGGAGCGACACGCCGGCGACCGCCAGGACCTCGACGAGCGCGCGCTCGGGCGCGGCGAGCCGCGCGATGCGCGTCGCGAGCGCCTCGTCGAGGTGCAGGCTGGCGGGCACCCGACCGCCGGTCTCGCGCACGTGACGCACCAGCTCGTCGACGAAGAGCGGATGGCCGCGCGCCTCGGCGGCGATGGCGCCCGCGACGTCCTCGCCGCCGAGCTCCTCGCCGCCGAGCAGCAGCCGCGCCAGCGCGACGGCCTCCTCTCCGGGCAGCCGCCCGAGATCGATCGTCGCCACCTCGCCGGGCAGGCTGGCGAGCGGCGCGTCGGGGCGCGCGGTCGCGACGAGCAGGAGCCGCGGCGGCAGCGGCGGCCGCAGGAGCTCGGCCAGGAGCGCCAGGCTGTCCGGATCGGCCCAGTGCAGGTCGTCGATGACGAGCACCAGCGTGCTCCGCTCGCCCAGCTTGGTCAGCAGCTCGCGCACGGTGGCGAAGAGGCGCGCGCGCGTCTCGTGCATGTCGGCGCGCGGCCGCCCGGCCGAGGCGACCTCGCGCTCGAGCACGGGCACGCAGCGCAGCACCGGGAAGACCTGGGCGAGCAGCCACGCCGTGCCCGGCAGCAGCCGCGAGACGTCGTCGTCCTCGAGGCGCGCCAGGTGGCGGCTGAGGGCGTCCATCAGCCCGTCGAACGCCTTGTACGGGACGACCTCGAGCTCGTAGCAGCGCCCGGCCAGGATGATGGCGTCCGGACGCGTGGAGGCGACCCACTGGGTGAAGCGCCGCACGAGCACGCTCTTGCCGACGCCCGACTCGCCGCGCACGACGACGGCGACCGCCTCGCCCCCGTCGATCTCCGAGAGCGCTCCCGAGAGCCGCGACAGCTCGGCGGAGCGACCGACGAAGGGCGTGCGTCCGGGCGGCGCCGCCGGCGGCACCGACGAACGCGCCGGGCGGTCGCTCGAGCGGCGTGCGCTCAGCCGGCGCAGGACCTCGTGCCCCGGCGGGCGCTCGGACGGCTCGCGGCGGAGCAGCTCCATGCACAGCTCCTCGAGGTCGTCGGGCGGGTCCTCGACCAGGACGCTCGGCGGCGCCGGGTCCTCGGTGAGCTTGCGCGTCAGCACCAGCGAGCCGGCGCCCTCGAACGGGCGGCGCCCGGTCAGGCACTCGTAGAGGATGACGCCGACCGAGTACCAGTCGGCCGCCGGTCCGATCTCCTCGTTGGCGGCCTGCTCGGGCGCCATGTACGGCACCGAGCCGACGATGAAATCGTCGCGCGGGCCGACCCCCGACGCGTCGAGCACCAGGCCGAAGTCGAGGAGAACGACGCGGCCCTCGGGCGTGACGAGCACGTTGGACGGCTTGATGTCGCGGTGCACCTTGCCCGCCGCGTGCAGCGCGACCAGGCCCCGCGACAGCCCGAACAGCGACGCGCGCAGGCGCGCCTCGTCGAAGTCCGCCGCGCGCGGCCGCGAGTCCCACGAGTCCTCCTCGGCGGGGGCCGGGCCCACGATGCGCCGCGTCTGATCGGACGGGGGCTCGGCGGCCTCGCGCCGCGCCGCCTCGGCGTGGCGGACGTACTTCATCAGCCCCACCCCGTCGACGAGCTCCATCGTGAAGAACCACTCGTCGCCGTGACGCATCATCTCGCCCAGGCTGACGAGGTTGGGGTGGCGGATGTCCTGCAGCGCGCGAAACTCCTCCTTCAGGCGGAAGAGCGTCTCGGCGTCGAAGCTGCGCAGCGTCTTGAGCGCGACGCGCGCCGAGCTCTCGCCGTCGACCGCCTCGAAGACGACGCCCATGCCGCCCTCGCCGAGGCGCCGCACCACCTCGAAGCGCCCCAGCCGGGAAGGCGCCGCCTTCACTCCCCCCGAGACCACCGTCATCGCCTCCATCTTCGCTCGGGTCGAGCGCCGGTACTACCGGTTGGTCGAGGCGCCTCCCGTGCGGCGGGACATCGTCGGCACCTTTGGCGCGGATGGCGCACCATGTGGCAGCGAGCCGCGGGTGAGCCGCCGGGCGGCGGTCGCGCTCATCGACGCCCGAGGAACCTCAGGTAGAACGCCGCGAACACGAGGACGATCCCGACGTTCACCATCAGCCGCTCCAGGAACCGGTGCCTGAAGAACAGGACGTCCACGCCGACCACGACGGCGATCAGCACGAGCACGTAGAGCGCGGCGGCAGCCTGTCTTCCCATTCTTCATTTCTAGTACGTGCGGCCGCTGCAGGCGCGGAGCCCGCTTCCCTTTCGGAGCTCGGCCGGGGCGCCCGTCAGCGCGGGAACATGTGGAAGTACGGTCCTGCCTCGTCGAGTACGCGCGCGACCGAGGGGCGCCGCTTCAGGCGCTCGAGATAGGCGGCGAGCTTCTTCCAGCGCCCCTCGAACGGAGCGACCTCGTTGGCGTAGTAGAGGGCAGGCATTGCGGCGCAATCGACGAGCGTGAAGTCGCCGCCCATCGCCCAGGGGCCATCGCCCCCCTCCTCGTCGAGCAGCGCGTACGCCGACTCCAGCAGTGCGCGGGCCTGCTCGACGCCGAGCGCATCGCGCGCCTCTGCGGGGCGCAAGCGGTCGCCGACGATCTTCTGCATCGGCGCGTGCACGTACGTGTCGAAGAGCCGATCGCGCAGGCGACACTCGAGCGCGCGCTCGGGATCTCGCGGGATGAGACGCGTCGGACCATCGCTCAGGCGGTCGACGTACTCGAGCACGATGGTCGACTCGGGGACGGTTCGTCCGCGCGCGCCGTCGCGCAGCACCGGGAACCTCGCGAGCGGCCAGAGGCGCGCGAGGGCGGCGCGCGCATCGGGGTCGGAGAGATCGACCAGGTGCTTCTCGAACGGGATCCCGAGCTCGTAGAGGCCAATGAGCGCCTTCCAGCAGAAGGAAGCGAGCGGGTGGTAGTGCAGCGTGAGGGACATGACCGATCACCCTTTCGGAGACGGCGTGGTTCGGAGACCAGCCGAGGCGGTGGAAGAGGTTTCGCAGACACCGAGGAACCATCGGTAGCCGTTGGAGCGCCAGGGGAGGCCGAGCTCGCCGCAGAGCTCCGCGATGAAGTCGGGGTTGAAGAAGTAGTTCTGGAGCCGCGCCACGCGGTCGGCGTCGGCCTCGATGCGCGTGATGGCGCGGACCGCTTCGCCATCCTGGTGGCGGTACCAGTGGAGGAGGAACCACTCGCCGCGATGCACGACCGCCTCGACGCGCGGAGGCGCTGGCATCACGCCCTGGATGAAGCGCGCTTCCATGCCGCCGTCGACGTCCGCGGTGGCCATGCGGCGGCTTCCGAAGAGCATCCCGTGGAGAACGGTGCGCCGTGCAGCCGCGGGCCCGTATTGCGTGGTGGCGCCGACCACCTCGACGGACGCGGTGTCGAGAAGGAGCGAGGTGAGTCGCTCGATGTCCCCGGCGTTGAAGGCCGCGCAGAACGCGTCGAGGACCGCGGGGGCCGGAGCGTGCTCGGGCGCGGGGGCGGTCTCCTCGAGCTTGCCACGCCCGCGATGCAGCGCAGCCTTCACCGCTCCGGTCGTGGTGGACAGCGCATCGGCGATCTCCTCGAGCGAGAGATCGAACACGTCCTTGAGGATCACCGCGGCGCGCTCCTGCGGGGAGAGCTGGCCGATCAGCGTGCCGGCCACCTCTCGCGTCTCGCGCGGGTCGACCGCGGCCGGGGAGCCCTCGACTGGCGCCGCATCGCCCCGGGACCGTTCGCGGCGACGCCGGCGCACCTGATCGAGCCAGAGGTTCGACGCGACGCGGAAGAGCCACGCGCGCGGATTCGGTGGCGGCTCGCCCATCTGCCCGAGCGTGACGAAGGCGCGCGCCATCGTGTCCTGCGCGAGGTCCTCGGCGTCCCACGGGCTGCGCGTGAGGTGCCGGCAGTATCGATAGAGCTCCGAGCGGAGCGGCTCGTACGCCTCGAGGAAACCGTGCCAGGACGACCGCAGGGCGGAGGCGAGCGACGGCGCTGCCGGTCGCGACGGGGGGCTCATGATGGACAAACGTACTCGGCGCCCGAAAAGATACGGACGGGATCGGGGTGACGCTTCGATGGCGATCGAAGCACCGGCCGAGGTCACGCGGCTAGCGTTCGTGCATGACCATCGCCTGCTTCATCCGCTACCGGATCGACCCGCACCAGCGCGACGCGTTCCGCGCGTACGCGGAGGCCTGGAGCCGCATCATTCCGGCGTGCGGCGGCCACCTCGTCGGCTACTTCCTGCCTCACGAGGGGACGAACGACGTCGCGTGGGGCATCGTCGCGTTCGAGAGCCTCGCCGCCTACGAAACGTACAGGGCCCGGCTGCGCACCGACGACGAGGCGCGGCGCAACTTCGCCGAGGCACAGTCGAAGCGCTTCATCCTCGGCGAGGAGCGCACGTTCCTCGAGGTCGTCCCCTCGACCTTCGGCCTGCCGGCGACGGGGGAGCGCTCGTGATCGCCGTCCTCTTCGAGGCGTGGCCGAGCGAAGACGGTCGGCGGGAGTACCTCGACCTCGCCGCGTCGCTGCGCCCGAGCCTCGACGCCATCGACGGGTTCCTCTCGGTCGAGCGCTTCCAGAGCCTCGCCGATCCGGGGAAGCTCCTGTCGCTCTCGTTCTTCCGCGACGAGGACGCCGTCGCGGCGTGGCGGCGCGTGGGAGAGCATCGCGCCGCCCAGGCGAGAGGCCGCAGCGGCGTCTTCGTGGACTACAGGGTGCGGGTGGCCAGCGTGGTTCGCGACTACGGGCTGAGCGATCCGCGGCGGTAGCGGCGGGTCGCATTGCGGCCGCGGGGGCGGCCACTCGCGCCGAGATCAGCGCACGAGGATCCAGTCGTGCACCGTCAGCTCGAGGTGCAGGTTGGTTCCTGTGCTCCGCGTTCCAGTTCGGCGTGAGGACGACCTGGAACTGCCTGCCGGCCGACGCGCACGCGATCTTCCAGAGCTCGTCATGCGGCGGCTCCGCGCGCGTGAGGAGGCCGATCCGGCCGTGGAAGTCGCGCTCGACGACGAGCTTCGTGCCGTCCTTCTTCGTGAAGCTCGCCACGTCGACCGCGAGCGCGGCGCAGTGCTGCTCGCCGGGGTACTTCGCCGTGCAACCGTGTTCGGCCCTGGAGCGGTACGCGGAGATGGTCGTCGCCTCGACGATGCCGCGCGCGGTGAGGGACGCGGCGAAGTCATCGAGCAAGAGCGCGAGGCGGCAATCGATGATGTCGGCGCGCGAGGTGGCGCGGAGCCGTGGCGGCAGCGAGGAGTGGATCGCGACCCCGTGCAGCGGGCCGGCGAGGTGCACCGGCGCGCGCACACCGGGCGTGTCCGCCGCGCGCGCGAACGGGATGCCGCGCCGGCGGAGCGCGTCTTCGCAGGAGTCGCGGTCGAGCGCGGCATAGGTGCCGCCGGCGGCGGCGGCGTCCTCGGCAGGCGGTCGCCTCGCGCATGCAGCGGTCAGCGCGACCAGCAGGGCGAGGACGCATGCACCAGCCCGCCGGCGCATCGTGGAATGTTAGCAGTCGGCAGCCAGGAGGCGATGGCGCAGGCGAGACACGGCGCGGGGAGGGCGTGGAGGCGGACGGTAAGGATGAGGCTTCGATCGCGACGAAGCATCGGCCGAGATCACGCGGCCAGCGTTATTGCACGACCCTTGTGCTTCAGTCGCTACAGGTCGACCCGCATTAGCGCGACGCGTTCCGCGCGTACGCGGAACCCTGTAGCCGCATCATTCCGCGTGCGCCGGCCACGTCGACATGCGGCGGCGGTCGGGTTCGGGTCGGCGGGCGACTAGCTCATCCGGGTAGCCAGGCGACTTATCCGTGCCACATCGCAGCCGCCTTTATGCGAGCAGCGACGGACACTTGCGTGGACGGGGTTGCCAACCACGATTGCGATTGTCATCATGCACGGCAGCTCGCCCACCATGCGTGGAAGGAGTTACGGGGTCGTCCCAAAGCGGGGCGGCCCTAGCTTTTTTGTGCGGCCCGCCACGAGATCCATTCGCGCTCGAGCTTCGCGCGCTGGTGGTCCGTGTTGACGTAGAAGGCCGTCCACGGGAGCAGGTACTCGCCGCGGTCCGCGAGGACGACGAGATAGCTGAAGTCCGTCAGCGCGAGGTGCCAGCGCGGCTCGCCCTTCTTCTCCGCGCACCAGCACCGGACGCGGTTTGAATCGTCGACGTTGAGAATGACGGACCTCGGCCACGCGCGCGCGAGAAAGCGCAGCCAGCACCGCTCTCGCAGAGAGCCCAGACGCCGAGACGTCGGTCCCCAGCTCTCGACCCTCGATTACGTCGGCGACATAACTGTTTGCTGCCGACATAATTTTTCGATGGCGACATAATTATCCGGTGACAGCGGTCCGCGGAGACCGCGTGTTGACGAGGTTTCAGGCATTTGCGCGCGTCGAAGGCCTGGCACCACGGTTGCTCTAGGCCCATGCGCTCACGGCGCGGACGTCCTGCCGGACCGAACCGCGCCGCGCGCGAGCGAGCCGAAGGCGCTCCGTCCGGGAGCGCCGCGGGCTCGCTCCGTCCTCGCCGCGCCCCCGCCACGCGGGAGCAACCACCGGAGATCCGTCATGCCCGTGGACCACGAGACCCACCGAGCCATTCGTTCTTTCGACGACACCGCCCCGGCGCTGGCGCCCATCGTTCGCCACTTCCTCGACGGCGTCGTCCGCCGCGCCGCCCGCGGGGAGCGCGACGCCATCGCCCTGCTCGCGCGCGACTTCCGCCCGCAGATGGTCGATCACGCCGAGGCGAACCTGGCGCGCCTCGACATGGACGCCGAGGACGTCGTGCAGGAGGTGTTCGTCGCCCTCCTCGATCGAGCGCTCGTCGAGCCGCCGCGCGAGGTGTGCGCCGTCACCTGGCTGCTCGATCGCGTGTCCCTCTTCGCCCGACCCGACCTCGCCGCCTGAGAGGAGCCCGCCATGATGACCCGTCGCAAGAAGACCCCGTACGACTTCATCCAGCGCCACTACCGCGATCCCGGCGGCGACGATCCCGTCGCGCGCTGGCTCCCTCACCCGGAGAACGCGCGCGCCATCTGCGCCGCGCTGGCCGCCAACGGCATGCCGGAGCAGGACGTGGAGGACGGGATGCAGGACGTCTTCGTCAACGCGTTGAAGGCCTTCGGCAAGGGCGCGCGCGTCCCGGCGGACCTACGGGAGATGAAGGCCTTCTGCGCGGCGATGGCGAAGAGGCACGCGCGTGCCACGCTGCGCAAGGCCGCCAGGCGCGAGCGGCTCGGTTACGCCGGCCCCTGCGACGCCGACGAATACACGCCGCTCGAGTACGGCGCTCCCGCGCAACGCGACCCGGTGGACGCGGGGCGGCAGCTCGACGTGCTCGCGCAGCTCTTCCGCGACGGACGCATGCCCGAGCACGGCGTGGACATCCTCGAGGGCGTCGCCTCACGCTGCTCGTACAAGGAGATCGCAGCAGATCTGGGCATCACCGATCTCGCCGTCAAAGGGCGCATGAGGACGATGGCCGCGGCCTTCCGACGGCGGATGGCGCGCCTCGGCCTGCTGCCCGGAATGGACGGTCTCCGGCTCGTCGTCTCCCGAGCGGGTGCGGTCGAGACACTTCGGCGGGCGGCGTGATTCGGACGGGTCGAAAGAAAACGACACGCGCGCGAAGAAATCGCGGTCCCGAATCGCGACTTGCGTCGTTAAATGGGCAGAAGGGAGGAGACGCCGAACGGCGCTCCCGCGGATCGGTCCCCAAGAACCCGTCGCCGACGAGAAAACTGCCTTCGGGGACGGAGAAGCTCCCTTTGGGGACAGGAGAGCGTCCTTCGCCGACCGGATCCGGACCGCGACCGACAGCAAGCGGGGCCGGGCCCTTCGGCCCCCGGCGCCGCCCAGTCGGCCCGCGGACGCGACGAAACGGCGGCGCCCCCGGGCGAACGAGAAACGGCCCGCGTCGAGTCGGGCGCGGCCCTCGTCGAGTAGGCCCACGACGTCATCCCGTCGGCCGAAGCGCCCGGCGAGGACGACGCGGTGCTCATCCTCGTCCCCGCGGTCGTGAACCGATGGGACGAGGACCTTCGCCGACGGCAAACGGCCCTCGTCCGCATACCCCGCGCCGGCGGCCGACGGCAAAGACTCCGCTTCACGTCGCCCGCGGTCCTTGCCCCGTCGGCAAGGGCCGGAGGCCGACAACGAGAGGAAGGAGGCAAGACCCAGGAGTCACTTTCGCGACCATCGACGCCTTTTTCGTCAGCATCGACGTCCTTTTCGCAGCTCCTTGCCTTTGTTTCGCAACGATTCACGTCCAACGAGGTCCACATGGTTCAAAACAAGTCCATCCATCGTTCACTCGCCATCCTGAAGCTGCCCAAGGTCGTGGCGCAGATCATCACGTTCGCGCAGGGCGTGGTGACGGCCATGACGAACAACCCGAAGTTCCCATCGCCATCGCCCGCCCTCTCGGTGATCACGGCGGCGATCGCAGCGCTCGCGGCCGCGGAGGTGGCCGCGCTGACCCGCGTCAAGGGCGCCGTGACCACGCGCAACGACAAGAAGGCGGCGCTCGTCGCGCTCCTGCAGCAGCTCCGGACGTACGTGCAAACGGTCGCCGACGACGACCCCGACAACAGCGCGAACGTCATCCAGAGCGCCGGCTTCGTCGTGAAGAAGACGCCGGTCCACAAGCCGCGCACCTTCACCCTGACGCAGGGCGCGGCGTCCGGCACGGCGAAGGTCGTCTGCCCGACGGCCGGACACCGTGCCTCCTACGACTGGGAGTACTCCACCGACGGGGGCAAGACCTGGGTCGAGCTGCCGTCCACGCTGCAGGCCAAGACGAGCATCACCGGCCTGACGCAGGGAGCCACGCTGCTGGTCCGCTACCGCGCCGTCACCAAGTCCGGCGTGGCCGACTGGAGCCAGCCGCAGTCCCTGTTCGTGAAGTAGGCGGCTTCTGCGCTGCGCCCCCGGCTCCCCTTGCCTTTGCAGGGGGCGCCGGGGGCCTCATCCTCGCCCGTCGGCCCGTCGCATCTCGCCGAGCAGCTCCCCGGCGAGCTGCGAGACGTACGGCTCGTCGGTCATCATCGCGAAGTGGTCTCCGCCGACCACGCGGATGCTCAGGTCGGGCGTGTGGTCGTCCCATCCGCAGCTCGTGCTCTTGAGCGGGTCGCGCCGCAGCCGCTCGCCGGACGCAATGACCGTCACGTGGCCCGGGAACGGACGGATGCGCGGCATGTACGCCGCCGCGGCGAGCCGGTTCACCGCGTCGCGGCGTCCGTCGAGCGCCGCGCGCCGGGGATCGCCGGCGTAACGACCGAGCTCGGGTCCGAGGACGCCGAGCTTCTCGCCCAGGCGCCTGGACGCGAACGCGACGACGCCCGCCGAGCGCAGCCGCCGGAGCTGGGCGACGCGGAACCTCCAGCCTGCCTCCCACTCGGGCAGGACCGCGTCGACGAGCGCGAGGACGCGAACCTCCTGCCCGGCCGCGCGGAGCTGCTGGGCCACCTCGTACGCGACGATCCCCGCGAACGAATAGCCGAGCAGCCGGTAGGGCCCCGCGGGCTGCGCGCGGCGGACGATGGCGACGTATTCGCGCGCGAGCTCCTCGACCGAGCGCATGCCTCCGTCCGGTCCCGCCTCGACACCCGCCCCGCCCGCAGAGGCGGCGTCCGGATCGGGCGTGGCGATCTCGCGCTCGGCGAAGACGCCGTACGCCGCACAGTGGCCGTCCAGCCGCGCGGCGAGCTCGCGGTACACGTGGACGCCCGACAGCATGAAGAGAGCGGGCCCGTCGGAGCGCGCCGTCAGGAGGATCGGGTGCGCGGAGCGCGACGACCCCGACTGCAGGTGGGCGGCGAGCGCGCGAACGCTGCCGGACGCGAAGAGCACCTCGGGCGCAGGGTTCGTCCCGAGCCTCCGGGCGACCTCCTCGAGGGCGAGGACGGCGAGCAGCGAGTCGCCGCCGAGATCGAAGAAGCTGTCCTCGACGCCGACGCGATCGACCCCGAGGACGTGCGCGAACGCCTCGGCGATCGCCCGTTCGACGGCGCCCGCGGGCGCGACCTGCCGCTCGGCGCCGAGCTGCGGCTGCAGAGGGACGTCCTTCAGGCCGTTCCGGTCGACCTTCCCGTTCGCCGTCAGCGGCAGCGCGTCGAGCACGACGACGTGCTGCGGGAGCATGTCCTCGGGGAGCTGCACGCCCAGCGCCGCGCGGAAGGCGGCGGCGGTGGGCACCCGCGGCTCGACGACGAACGCCACGAGGCGCACGTCGCCCTCGGCCATCGTCCGGGCGACGACGGCGCATTGCGCGGCCAGGTCGAGCTCGTGGATCGTCTGCTCGATCCCCGCCGGCTCGATGCGGATGCCGCGAAGCTGCACCTGGAAGTCGCGCCGCCCGAGGATCTCGAGGTGCCCGTCGGCGTGCACGCGGCCCAGATCACCCGTCCGGTACGCGCGCGCGCCGTCGAGCGTCACGAACCTCTCGGCGGTGAGCTCGGGGCGATCGAGGTACCCGCGCGCGATGCCCTTGCCGGCGAACACGATCTCGCCGACCTGCCCGACCGCCGTCGGGCCGCCGCCGTCGTCGAGCACGCGCACCGTCACGTCGTCGAACGGCTTGCCGACGAACGCGTGCGCGACCTTCGACCCGCGGTCGATCGGGAACGTCGTCCCCATGCACGCGATCTCGGTGCAGCCGTAGATGACGAAGAGCTCGGCGTTCTCGAAGACGCGCTTCATCTCCTCCATCACGTTCGGCAGGACCATGTCGCCGCCGGACGAGGCGTGCCGGACGCCGGGCAGGGTGCCCGGCACCGACGGATTCGCGCGCAGGTAGCGGAACAGGCTACCGAGCAGGCTGGGGCCGGCGTGGACGACGGTGACGTCCTCGAGGGCGCGGTGCAGGCGGTCGGGCGACAGCACCTCCTCACGGTCGAGGAGGCGCAGACTGCCCCCGCACCCGAGCGGCGAGAGCAGCTCGAAGAGGCTGATGCTGAAGGTGTATCGCGCGAGGGAACAGAAGCGATCGGCGGCGGCGAAGCCGTACGTGCCCCGGGCGACGCGCAGGTAGTGAGCGACGTTCTCGTGCGTCGCGAGCACGCCCTTGGGGCGGCCCGTCGTGCCGGACGTGTAGAAGAGGCAGGCGGCGTCGTCCAGGCTCGGCGGAGTCGGGGGCGTCGGCGCCTGCCCGTCGAGCAGGCTCGCGTCCGTGTCCAGGCACAGACGCGCGACGCCGTCCGATGGCGCGACCGCCGTGACGCCCGAATGCGTCAGCACCACCGGCGGGCGCGCCTCCTCGAGCATCCGCGCGACGAACGCCTCGGGATGCTTCGGGTCGAGCGGGAAGTAGACCCCGCCCGCCTTGAAGATGCCGAGGATCGCGGAGAGCACGTCCGGCCCCGGCCGCAGGCACACGGCGACGGGGACGCCCGGGCCGACCCCGCGCGTCGCGAGCCATCGCGCCAGGCGCGTGCTGCGCTCGTCGAGCTCCGCGTACGTCACTCGCCGGTCGTGGAAGACCGCCACGACGGCGTCCGGCTGCCGCGCAGCCCATGCCGCGAAATCGGCCAGCACCGTGCTCGCGACCATGCAGATTCCCCTACACTCCCATCCATATCACCGCCGAGCGCGGCTGCGCTCCCGCCGCGACGGCTCCCGACGGCCGCGAGCAAGCGTCGATGCGTGCCGGGAAGGCCCTCGCGGAAATGCTCCGACGCCGGTGCGGAAGATTTCCCGCTGCGGATCCGTCCGGCGCGCCTGGATCCGTCGACTTCTCGCGGACGTGCGCGATGGCGCGCGATGGCAAGGCGCTTGCTCCAGCTGGGAGTCATGCGCGGCCTTCTCGCGTCGCTCCTGCTCCTCCTCCCGGTCGGTTGCAGCGGAAGCACCCACGTGATCCCGCTGCTCGGCGCCGCCGGCGTCCCGACGACGCCGGCCATCACCGTCCCGCTCGAGGTGGTCACGCAGTCCACGGCGGTGCCCGATCCGCTGCCCGTCAGCGGCAGCGACGTCGCGTACGGCGACGTCGAGGGCGCGCTCGGGCACGCGGTCGCCTCGGCGACCGTGCCGTGGGCGCAGGAGCACCGCGGGGACGCCACGGGGCGCGACGGCTGGCAGCTCTTCGTCGAGGTCACCAGCGCCAACGCCCAGTCCGACGGCGAGCGCGTCATCTTCACCATGACCGTGCGGGCCACGCTCCGGGCCCGCGCGGGCAACGTCTACCTGGCGCAGTCGCAGGCGAGCTGCCGCCAGGGCGCCGTGATCCCGGCCGATCGCGGCGCGCCGGTCATGTACCGCTGCATGATGCAAGTCGGCCATCAACTCGCCGGCTGGCTCGAGGGCGTCGATCTGAACGCCGTGGCCCCTCCCCGCTCGAGCTAGCCGGCTTCCTCTTCGGCCGCGGGCGAACGCTCCGCGGGCCTCCGGGCTCTCTCACTCGACAACGACGGAAAGGACGCGAGCGGCGAACGCGCCGCGCGCGAAAGGGTGCTCTCATGCGCAAGGCTTCGATCATCCGACTGGGTCTGTGCGCCATCACGGCCCTCACGATGGGGACCGGCTGCGCCGGCTACACGATCAACCCGGGCCATCGCGCCCTCATGTTCGACCCCGGCAACAACGGCATGCAGCCCGAGGTGCTGCAGCCAGGCTGGGTGCGCCTGTCCTGCCCCTTCTGGGAGCCGGACAGCAAATGCCCGCGCGTCGACGACTTCGACGTCACCTACCACACGTCCGACGAGCAGTTTCACGTCATCTCGAAGGAGGGGCTGCCGATGGACGTGCAGATCGCCGTCTCGTACCGGCCGATCGTCTCGGAGCTGTACCAGCTCGACACCGAGATCGGCCCCAAGTACTTCGACAAGGTCATCGGCCCCGAGTTCCGCAACGCCGCCATCGGCGTCTTCTCGAAGGAGTCGTACCAGGACCTGCAGCGCAACAACGGCGACATCGAGAGCAAGATCGAGAAGCGCCTGCGCGAGCGGCTCAAGGGCAAGCACCTGGAGGTCTCGAGCGTCTTCATCCAGCACGTGAGCTACGACCCGACGATCCTCGAGAAGCAGCAGCAGGAGGTCGTGTCGCGTCAGGAGCTCGAGACCAACGAGCAGCTGCGCGCCAACAAGTACCAGGAGGAGAAGCAGCGCCTCCAGCTGCAGACCGAGACCAAGCAGCTCGAGATCGAGGCGCAGAAGAAGCTCCTGGCCTCCGAGACGGAGAAGAAGAAGCTCGAGCTGCAGGCGCACGCCGACCAGGAGAAGCTCGAGGGCACGACGAAGCTGGAGCTCGCGAAGCTGCAGGCCGAGCAGAAGGCGGAAGCCGAGAAGATCCAGATCGCGTCGGAGCTGCGCAACAAGCAGGCGGAGAAGAAGATCACCATCGAGCAGGCGCAGATCGACAGGCTGAAGGCCGATGCCGAGGCCGCGCAGAGGGTGACCCTGGCCAGGGGCGAGTCGCAGGCGCGCCTGATGCTCGCGAAGGCGGACGAGGCGGAGAACCGCGCGTCGGCCGCGAACATCACGCCCGAGCAGGTCGAGATGCACGCCTACGACGCGCTCGGCAAGCTCGGCGGATCGAAGAGCACGATCCTGCTGGGCGACCCGTCGCGCCTGCCCGCCTGGCTGTTCCCGCACCTGCCCGGGTTCCAGTCGGCGTTCGGCTCCGGCTACATGGTGCCGGCGCTCACGTCGCCCGCGCTGGCGTCGACGGCGTCGCCGCCCCCGGGCGCGGCGGAGGCCCAGGGCAAGGGCAACGGCAACCCGTACTGAAGGGGAGCGCGCGATGCGAGCCGCGAAAGACATGCTTCGTGCGCTGCTCCTGGTGGCCGCATCGACGCCGATGCTCGCGTGCTCGGCGTCGCTGCGGCACGGCGTCCGGACGACGGACGCGGCGACCGGGCTCGAGATGGTCACCCGCTCGCCGGGCGACCAGCTCGACCCGGCGGTGTCGCCCGACGGGAAGTCGATCGCCTACGAGGCGGCAGATCCCGCCGGGTCGACGCCGCACGTCGAGGTCATGCCGCTCGACGAGGCGGGATCGGACCACCCGCGCCTGGAATACCGATCGAAGCAGGCGACCGGCGTCGAGCCGACCTGGATGCCGGACGGCTCGGCCCTCGTCTTCCCGTCGAACGCGCTCGGGCGCGACCGGCTCGTGGAGACGATGGGCGAGGGCATCCAGAAGACGCGCTTCCTCGGTCCCATCGGCAACGAGGTCCTGCGCGGGTCGTGGCCCGCCGTCTCGCCCGATGGGCGTCGGATCGCCTTGTCGCTCGGGAACGTGGAGCTCTTTCGCTCGCCGTCGGCGACGAGCGTCCCGTTCGACGCGGCGATCGCCGTCTCCGATCTGGAGGGGTCGGGCGTTCGCGTCATCGGGGCCGGGAGCGACCCGGCCTGGAGCCCGCACGGCCGCCGCATCGCGTTCGCGCGCGAAGTGGACGGGCACACCCACCTGTTCGTCGCCCGCGCCGACGGCAGCGGCGCGACGCAGATCACCGACGGACCGGACGACGAGCGCCACCCCGCGTGGTCGCCGGACGGTCGGCGCATCGCGTTCTGCTCGATGCGCCGCAACGACGAGGGCTGGATGCAGGCGAACCTCTTCACGGTGCGACCCGACGGCAGCGAGCTCGTGCAGCTCACGGAGGGCGACCGCCTCGCCTGCCGCCCCGACTGGGCGAGCGACGGCTTCATCTATTTCCACGCCGACCCGACCGGGCAATTTCACATCTGGCGCATCCGTCCGGCCAGACAGGAGTCGTGACGCTCAGTCTCCCGCGGCATCCGCCCCGTGCGCCGGCGCGCGCTGAAGCTCCTCGCACGCCCGCAGGTAAGCCGCCGCCGACCACGCCTGGTAGGCCTTGCCCATCGGGCGGCCGGTGGTGCCGTGCGCCCACTCCGTGAACTCCCATTCGTCGCGGACGCCCTCGCGACAGAGGCGCGCGAGGCGCACGAGCTCGGAGCTGGCCACGTCGTGGCGGCCGATGCGGTGGATGAAGCGGACCCACATGCCGCCGATGAACGGCCAGATGCCGCCGTTGTGGTAGTGGTGCGGCAGGTTGAGCAGGTTCACGGCGTAGTACGGGCGCCAGTCGGGGGCGCCGGCGTGCACGACCGGGTACAGGTTCGCCACCGGCCACGGCACGTTGACGCCCACGCCCCACATGAACGCGAACGCCCGGCGCGCGCGCCCGACGTCGATGACGTTCATGAGCAGCGCGAGCACATTGCCGAGCACGTCGCAGCGCCAGTTGAAGCCGAACGGCGTGATCTCCGCGAGCAGGTAGCGGGCGTCCCCGAGGCTGAACTGCATCTCGGCGAAGCTGGGCCCGCGCGTCCCGGCGTCGCGCGTGAGCGACGGCCAGAACGACCGCAGGATCGCGTTCTTGATCTCCTGGCTGCGCTGGTGGTGGGCGGCTGCCTCCGCGTCGTCGCCCAGCCGCTCGCAGATGCGCCCGTAGCAGACGTTGGCGCGGCACCAGAGCACCTCGTCGTAGAGCACGTGGTAGCTGCGGCCGAACTGGTCGGTCCAGTCGGACGCCTCCGGCACCTCGAGCAGCGCGTCGCGGTTGGCGTCGTGCGCCTCGAGCCAGCGCATGCAGCTGCGGAGGGTGCCGCGGTGGCGGCGCAGCAGCTCCTCGTCGCCGGTGGCCGCGAGGTAGTTGTCGCACGCGATGACGAGCCACAGCGGCGCGTCGATGGCGCAGATGTCTCCGACGCCCGAGTAGTCGGGCTGCCGATCGCCGATGCGGACGCACGCGGGCACCTGGCCGTTCGGCGTCGTGTAGCGCAGCAGCGTCGAGAGCGTCTCGCGGCGGCACAGGGCGATGTCGGGGTCCTTGACGCCCAGCGAGCCGATGACGGTGAGCGCGCCGTCGCGCGCCCACACCGCGTGGTAGTTCGCGTCGGTTCCGCTGGGCGGGTTGTCGGCGATCGACGCGGCCGTGAAGCCGAGGGGCGTCACGTTTCGCCGCAGCGCGGCGATCGCCTTCTCGTAGCCGACCGCGATGAGCTCGCGGTCGCCGGCGCTCAGCGACGTGAACGCGTCGTCGTCGGTCAGGCGCCGGACGCCGGCCGGCAGGTACGTGGCCGGCATGCCGTCGACGTACGGCGGCACGCTCTCGATGATCCCGTAGTGGGCCAGGCCCTGGATGAGCCCTTCGGCGTGCACGCCGGACGACCGGAACACCGGCCGGCCGACGACCGTCGCGAGCAGCTCCGGCGCGGCGTTCTCCACGACGATGCCGCGCACGCCGTCGAGCAGGAACATGGAGGCGTCGTTGCCGCTGTCGCCGGCGACCAGCACGTCGTCGAGGCCGATCTGCAGGCGCTCGCACACCCACGTGAGCGCGCCCGCCTTGCCGGCCGGCTTCGGAAGCACGTCGAGGAAGTGCCCCTGCGAGTAGACGACGAGGGCCTCGACGCCGCGCTCGGCCAGCGTGCGCGACAGCTCGTCGAGCAGGGCGGCGGGCGCCCCGTCGAGGAACCAGCTCGACTTGTGCGGGCCCTGAAAGGTGTCGGGTTGCACGCGCACGCCGGGCAGCGCCCGCACGATCTCGTCGACGACGTCGCGCGACCAGCGCGACGCGCGCAGCGTGTCGACGAACGCCTGCGAGAGCTCCGGGCGCTCGCGCAGCCACAGCTCGGTGCCCATGCTGCCGATGACGACGTCCGGCTCGGGGGCGCGGCCGTTCCTCACGAGCGCGTGCACGTCCTCGACGGTGCGCCCGGTCGCGAAGCAGAGCAGCGGTCGGCCGGCGCCCGGCAGCTGCTGCCAGACCTCGATGAAGCGCAGCGCCGACTGGGGGTTGCCGAGGAGCGTGCCGTCCAGGTCGGTCGCGACGAGGCGGATTCTGGGGGCGGGGTGCTGGTCCGGGGTGTGGGTGCTCGCGTTCGCTGTCATCGCGTGGTCGTGCCACGCATCCTAGCGCCTCGATCGCCCGACCACCGAGCGCGGCGAGGCGGTGCCTGGCCGCAGCTCGAACGTGCCGGACGCGTCCAGCATTCCGGGGCGGTCCCGGACGCCGGCGAGGACCTGCCGGGCGACGGCATCCCAGGTGAACACCGCCCTGGCGCGGCGCGGGCCCATCTTGCGCAGCCGGTTCCGCAGGCGCGGGGTCTCGAGCACCTGGCCGATGGCGCTCCCCAGGGCCGCGGCGTCGAGAGGATCGGCCACGAGCGCGTCGCTGCCGACCGCGAGCGCGCGATGAAGACCGCCGTGCAGGGTCGCGACGACCGGAGTTCCGCACGCCATGGCCTCGACGGCCGTCATGCCGAAGGGCTCGTAGCGGCTCGAGAGGACGAAGCAGTCGGCCGCCCGGTAGACGTCGGGCAGCTCCGCGTCCGACACGTACCCCGCGAAGTCGACGCGGCGCTCGACGCCGAGCGAGCGCGCCTGCGCGAGGAGGGCCTGGAGGATCGCCTCCTCGGCGGGGCTGCGCTGCGCTCCGCCGACGGCCAGGTGCAGCCGCGCCGCGGGCTCGCGGCGTGCGAGGCGAGCGAAGCCGTCGACGAGCAGGTCGTAGCCCTTGTTGCGCGCCAGACGGCCGATCGCGAGGACCACCGGCTCGTCGCCCCAGCCGAGGCGGGCGCGAATCGCCCGGCGACGGCGCTCGGACACGGGGAAGAAGCGACGGTCGTCGTAGCCGGGCGGGACCACCGCCACGTGAGAGCTCGGCACCCCGTAGCCGGACGCGAGGATGTCGAGCTGCTGGTGCGAGGTGGCGACCACGAGCGCGGCGTCGCGGGCGACGGCGCGCTCGTGGGCGATGCGCTCGCGGAAGTTGTACTTGCGCTCCATCGCCTCCGGCCCGTCGGTCCAGTCCTCGAGCATCCGGTCGCGCTTCCACAGGCCGAGCGAGTGGGGGGTGTGCACGTGCGGCACGCCGAGGTCGCGAGCCAGGCGCGCCGCCATGACGCCGGCATCCCAGTAGTGACTGTCGACGAAGTCGTACGTCAGGCCGTGCTCGCGCGCGAGCCGCCGCGCACCCTCGCACCACTCGGCGGCGTGCCGGTACAGATACTCCTTCGGGATGAAGGCCCGGCCGCCGCACGGGACACGCAGGATCCGCACGCGCTCGCTCACCGGCTCGACGTCGGCGAGGTCGGCGAAGCGGCGGGTCCACACGTCCACCTCGTAGCCGAGCGCCGCGAGCCGCTTGGACAGCTCGAGGACGTAGACCACCTGTCCGCCCGTGTCCTCGGCGCCCAGCGGAGGATGTGCGGTGACGTACCCGTGGGTCGACACCATGGCGATGCGCGCGCATCCGTCACGAGGCGGCCGCGCGCGGAGGCCGGCCGGCGTCGGGCGCGTCGGCTTGGGATCGATCGTCGGCATGGATCGGGATCGTGAACGCAAAGATCGAGCCGCCGCCGGGCGCCGGTCGCACCCCGACCTCGCCGCCGTGCGCCTCACACAGGCGCTTGACCGTGGCCAGACCCAGGCCGAGACCTCCCTGCGAGGTTCCCGGACCTCGCGTGTACGGCTCGAAGATGGCCTGCTCGAAGCCCTCGGGGATGCCGGGGCCGGTGTCCTGGACCTCGAAGCGAACGCGATCGCCCTGGCGCGCGGCGCGGATGACGACGCGCCTCGACGCCGACCCGCGCGTGCACTGGATCGCGTTGCGCACCAGGTTGCCCAGCATGCTCGCGAGCACCCCGCTCGTGCACCGCACGGCGCAGGTCGGCAGGGGCAGCGCCACCTCGATCTCGGCGCGCTCGGCGAGGTCGACCACCCTGGCCTCCTCGACGATCTGGTGCACGACGGGCGCCACCTCGGCGCGCCCGCCCGGCGCCGGCTCCCCGCCCGATCGCGCGAACTCGAGCAGTCCGTTGACGAGCCCTCGCGCGCGAACCACGCACTCTCGGGCGCGGCGCATCGCGTCCTGCAGCTTCGGGTCGCCTTCGGCTGCCGCCTTGAAGGAGGCGAGGCAGAAGGTGAGCGACGACAGGGGCGACAGCATGTCGTGCGCCACCCGGCTGCCGAACAGCTCGAGCTCTTGTGCCCGCCGCTCGACCAGGTTCGCGTGGTCCACCTGCAACCGCGAGAACGAGCGGACCACGCGCCAGAGCCACACGGCCATCACCGCCGTCAGAACGAGCGTGACGAGGTTGAGGAGGAAGGCGGCGTCGGCCACCTGCCGCCGCGTGGCCTGGATGCGCGCGGCGCCGTCGGAGGCTTCGGCGGAGTTCAGCTGAAGCAGCTGGCGCAGGAGGCCGGCCGCGCGGTCGACGCGGGGGCGGACCTCCCGGTCGGCCGTGGCGCGGGCGGCCAGCTCGCCTCCCGCCGCGACCTCGGCGACCACGCGGTCGATCGCCGCGTCGACGCGGCGAAGGGCGTGCGGCTCGTCCTGGTAGAGCGCGTCCTCGCCCGGGTACCTGGGCAGGGCGCGGTAGCGAGACAGCTCGTCGTCGACCCTGCGGCGCAGCTCGTCGACGCGGGAGCGCGCGCCGGCGCGTTCGGCGGCCGGCGCGTCGGCGTAGTCCGCGACGGCCACCTCGAGATCGCTCAGCGCGTCGAGCGCGGCGCCGAGGTGGGAGATGCTCGGCAGCGCGTTCGTGACGAGGATCTGGCTCTCCGAGTCGATCCGGACCGAGAGCCAGTTGGCGTACACGCCGGAGGTGACGAAGGCCATCGCGATGACGGCGAAGGCCGCGAAGAGCCGCCGAGAAACCCTGCCTTCCGACGTCAGCATCCGAGAGCCTCCACGCGCCGCCTCGCGGGTCCATCGTAGCCCCGAGCGCCGGCTGACCGCGCCCCCGGGCGCGCGGCATCTCCCCGCGCGGCGGCGGCCGGCGCGGCGCTTGCGTGGCTCCGCGGCTGAGGCGAGGCGATGATCGAAGTGCTCGTGGCCGACGACGACGAGAACGTGCGCGAGAGCGTCGCGACCGCCCTGGAAGACGAGGGTCACCGGGTCACGAGGGCCTGCGACGGCGGGGAAGCGGCCACTTTCGTGGGTACGCGCGAGTTCGACATCGCCATCTGCGACGTGCGGATGCCCGAGCTCGACGGGCTGACGCTGCTCCGCCGCATTCGGCGCGCCTCGCCGCGGACGGCCGTGCTCCTCATGACGAGCGTCGGCCACCCCGAGGACGCCGCGGAGTCCCTGCGCGAAGGCGCGGTGGACTACATCCTCAAGCCGTTCGATCCGGTCGAGCTGGCTCGAGAGGTCGTCGGCCCGATCGCCGCGGGCAGGTCGCTTGTGCGCACGTTCGAGGCCGTGCGCGCGCGATCCCGGATCGTCGCGATCTCTCCGCCGATGCGCGCCCTCGTCGCTCGGCTCGCGATCGTGGCCGAGAGCGACGTCCCGCTCATCGTCTACGGCGAGCGCGGCACCGGGAAGGAGCTCGTGGCCAGGGCCATCCACGCTCGGGGCGCGCGCCGCAACGGCCCCTTCGTGCTGACCGATTGCGCCCGTCTCGTCCAGGAGCTCCGCCCTTCGGCGAGCGGGTCCCCCGAACGTCCGGCGGCGGTCGGCGACGCGTGGCTGCGCGTGGCCAGCGGCGGCACGCTGGTGCTCGACGGCGTCGAGCGCCTGACGCTTCGCGAGCAGGCGCACGTCGCGCGCGCCATCACGGACGAGCACGTCGTGGCCAGGCGCGGCGCGTCGGGCGAGCCGCTCGGCGTCCGCATCCTCGCCCTGACGCGCGAACGGCTCGCCGATCGCGTCGCGGACGGAAGCTTCCAGGAGTCGCTCTACTATCGCCTCTGCGGCGTCCAGGTGCGGGTGCCGCCGCTGGCCGAGCGCGAAGACGACCTCTGCCATCTCGTCGTCGAGCTCCTGAGCGAGCTGCAGGCTCCGGCGCACCCGCCGACGCTCTCGCCGGACGCTTGGAGGCTGCTGAGGCAGGCGCGCTGGCCGGGGAACGTCGGGCAGCTTCGCTCGGCGCTCGAGCGCGCTCTGGTCGAGTCCGGCGGGGGCCGGATCGAAGCCGAGCACCTGGGCGCGTGCGTGGAGAAAACGTAACGCGTGGTACGGATCCGTAACGTCCGTCGCCGTTGCGACCGGGTGTGCGTCGGTGCCAGGATGAAGCCGTCGTGACGGTCGCTGCTCTGCGCATCCTCGTCGTCGACGACGACCCGAACGTGCTCGGGGCAGTCGTCGAGAGCCTGCAGGCCGCCGGCCACGAGGTGGCCACCGCGCGCGACGGCCGCGACGCGATGGCGCAGCTGGCGAGCGCCCCGTTCGAGGTCGTCGTCACCGACGTGAGGCTCCCTGGCGTCGATGGCATCCGCCTCTTCGAGCAGGCCCGCCAGAGCCCGCGCCGGCCCGCGGTCATCATCATCACGTCGTTCGGCTCGGTGTCCGACGCGGTGGAGCTCCTCAAGCAGGGCGCGGCCGACTACCTGCTCAAGCCCTTCGACCCCGACGAGCTGGTCCTGCGCGTCGGCGCCATCGGCGAGCGGGTCGGGCTCGAGCGCGAGCTCGAGGCGGCGCGGGCGCAGCTCGCGGCGTCCGCGGGGACGGAGATCGTCGGCGATTCCGCCCCCATGCGTTCATTGCTCGATCGCATCGCCACGGTCGCGGCGAGCGACGCCCCCGTGCTCGTCGCCGGCGAGACAGGGACGGGCAAGGAGCTGGTCGCGCGGCGCATCCACGCGCTGAGCGCGCGGAGCAAGGGTTCGTTCGTCGCGGTCAACTGCGCCGCCTTCCCCGAGACGCTGCTCGAGGCGGAGCTCTTCGGCCACGAGCGCGGAGCCTTCACCGGCGCGGCCCGCCGGCGCGACGGGCGCTTCCAGACGGCGCACGGCGGGACGCTCCTGCTCGACGAGATCGCCGAGATCCCGCTGTCGGCCCAGGCGAAGCTGCTGCGCGTCCTGCAGGAGGGGATCGTCGAGCCTCTCGGCGCCCGCGCGCCCGTGCGGGTCGACGTGCGCGTCGTCTCGGCCACCCACCGCAACCTTCGCCAGCGCGCGGCCGAGGGTCTCTTCCGCGAGGATCTCTACTACCGGCTCAACGTCGTCACGCTCGGCATTCCGCCGTTGCGCGATCGGCAGGGCGACCTGCCCCTGCTCGTGCAGCACTTCCTTCGCACGCACCTCCCAGCCGGCGCGCCCGCGCCGGAGATCTCGCTGCGCGCGTGGCAGGCGCTGGCCGCGCATCCCTTCCTCGGCAACGTGCGCGAGCTCGGGCACGCCATCCACCACGCCGTGATCCTCTCGCGCGGAGGCGCCATCGACCTGGAGCACCTGCCCGAGGACATCGTCTACAGCGTCACGGGAGACAAGCAGGAGGCGTTCCGGCCGCTGGTGGCCGTCGTCAAGCAAGCCGAACGCGAGCATCTCTGTCGGGCGCTGGCGCTGGCCGGCGGCAAGCGGGTGCGGGCCGCGGAGCTCCTCGGCATCTCCCGCAAGACGCTCTGGGAGAAGCTGCGCGCGCAAGGGCTGTCGGACGCCGGCGACGACGACGAGCGCGAGACCGGATCCACGCCCTGATCGAGGTGGGCGCGCGCGGACCGCAGCCGTCGGCTCGAACGAGCGACGTGCCGGCATCGCTCGACCGAGGGCACGAGCCTGCTATCACGAAGAGAGCGGATAGAGGTGGGAGCGCGAGGGCGGCATGAGCGAAGGTCGGCGAGGCCAGGGCGGCGGGGCGTTGCGCAGCGGAACGCGCGAGCGGCCGCCGGTCGTGCTGCTCGTCGACCCCTCCGCCGAGCAGCGGGCCGAATACGCGCAGTGCCTGACGCGAGAGGGGTTCCTGGTCGTGCAGGCAGGCGACGGCCGGGAGGCCGTCGAGAAGGCGCGGGCGCTGGTGCCCGACGTCATCGTCATGGATCCGTGGCTGCCGGCGCTCGACGGGTTCGCGACCGTGCGCGTGCTCGGCACCTACGAGGCCACGAGCGGCATCCCAGTCCTGGCGCTCACGACCCACAGGAGCCTGGTCGACATCGACCGGCTGGGCTTCGAGGATCTGCTGCTCAAGCCGTGCTCGCCCGAGGATCTGGTCGCGCGCGTGCGCGCCGCGGTGCAACGGCGCGCGAAATCCGGACGCAGCGCGACGCGCCGCTGACGGGCGGTGAGCGCGCCGAATTCCGTACGAACGGTGCTCGCGGCGGGACGGACGGTGCGGTAGCGCACCCACGCGTCTGGTCCAATGTTCCCAGCCGCCCGACGCTGACAGCGTAGTGATCACCCCCCATGGACCGCACGCGCCAGCGGCGGGCGGCACTGATTCGAGGCAGGCCTACCGGGTGCATGCCTCGGGCGGGAGGAGACCAGATGATCAGCAACGGAAAGTCGATCCTGGCGGTGACGGTGGTCAGCCTCGCAGCGGCGGCGGCGCTTTCGAGCACGCGAGCCACGTGTGCGCTCCAACACGAGCAGGCGGCGCCGGCAAACCGAGTCAGTGATTCCGGCATGCTGATGGCCGGCGACGCCGGTGCACCCGCCCTCGCCGGAGACGCAGGACGCTGACGCGAATCATCCGTGGCGCGGCGGTGCTCGTGTCGCTCCTGGTCGGCGGCTGTGTCGATCGGGTGCAGGACGGCGCCGCCGCGAGCGCGACGTCGGGGGAGGCGTCCAGTCACCCGTACTGCGAGGTGGTCTGCGCCCGCGCGGCGCAGGAGGCAGCGGTCGGGAGAGCTCACGATGGCATGCAGTGTCGCCTCGGATCCAACGGGCGCCATTACTGCGGCTACGACTGCCAGCCCGACCCTCGGGGGCGCTGGTCCTGCTCGAGCGTGCCGAGCGGCCAGTGCGTCGCCACGACGAGCGGCGACCGGAACTGCCGCTGAGCTCCTTCGCCACGCTTCCGGTCGCGAGCCGCGAAACCGAGGAGGGCGCTTCGCCGGCCGACACGCGGCTGTGAGGCCCACGACCACGCCGAGCGGCTGACGACGGCGAGCGCAATTGCCTCGCCACGGCGCTGCAAATGCGCGTCGTGCCGAGCGCTTGCACGTCGTGCCGGGCGCCGCTCGGCGCCCACGCCTTGGCGCGACCGATGCACCGCGTCGCCGCGGAGGCTGGCTCCGACGTGACGGATTCACCCGCGTCCTCCCCCGCGCCCGTGGACAGCGAGGTCTGGGCGCCGCCTCGCGGCCGCGCACGCGAGATCGCGATCGTCGTCGTCGCGACGCTGCTCGCCTTCGTGGCCGGCGGCCTCCTGCTGTTCCGGCAGCAGCACGCCGTCAACCACGCCGCCCTCGCAGGATCGCCCAGGCCGGTGACCGTCGTCGAAGCGCGCTCGGCGCCGTACCGCGCCACACGCAGCTACGTCGGCGCGGTCGACTCGTGGGTCGAGGCCGAGGTCGGTCCGCAGTACGTCTCGGCCTACGTGACCACCGTGCTGGTGCGGCCTGGCGCGAGCGTGAAGCGCGGCCAGGTGCTCGCGACGCTGGACTGCGCGAACCCGGGCGCAATCAGCCGAGCGGTCGCCATGCAGGCCGACGCCATCGACACGCGACAGCGCTTCATGGCGGTGGAGGCGGCGCGCGTCGCGACGTTGCTCGACGGCGGGTTCGTCGCGATCAACGAGGTCGAGCAGAAGAACGCGCAGAGCGAGGCGACGCGTGCCGAGCTCCTCTCGACCCAGGCCCGCCTCCGCGCCGAAGCCTTGAACGTGCGCGACTGCGTCCTGCGTGCCCCCTTCGACGGCGAGATCGCCACCCGCAACGTCGATCCCGGAGCGTTCGTTCGTCCGGGAGCCGCGATCGTCTCGGTGGTCGATCGCAGCACCGTGCGCGTGGTGGTCGACGCTCCGGAAAAGGACTTCGACGTCGTCGCGCCCCCGACGCCGGTTCGCGTCCGCATGCTGGCGACCGGCGTCGAAGTCGCCGCTCCCATCGCGAGGCGCGCGCCGAAAGCCGACCCGCGTACGCGCACGATCCACTTCGAGGTGGACGTACCCGACCCGACGCGCCGTTACCCGGTCGGGACCACCGCGATCGTCGACGTCGACGTCGGCGAGACGAAGCAAGCGACCGAGGTGCCCGCCTACGCGGCGACGCAGCGCGAGAGCGAGGCGACCGTGTTCGTCGTGGTGTCGGGCTTCGCGCACGAGCGCCAGGTGGGCGTGCTGGGCGAGAGAGACGGCCTCCTTTTCGTCGATCCCGCGCAGCTGCCCCCGAAGACGCTCGTGGTCCTCGAGGGCCGGGAGCAGCTCTCCGACGGGGACGCCGTCGAAGCGCGCGTCGAGGGCTTCCCCCGACCGGCGCCGCCCTCGGGCGACGGCGGCGCGCGCGGCGGCGGATACGGCGGCGCGCGAGGCGGCGGACACGGCGGTACCCTATGACGGGCCTGGCCCTGCGAAACCCGCTCGCGAGCCTGATGCTCGGCATCGGCGTCATCGTCTTCGCCGCGGTGGTGACCCCGCGGATGCCGATCGATACCTTCCCCGACCTCACGCCGCCGGTGCTCGTCGTCGGTACGCTGGCGCCGGGCCTCGCCGCCAAGGACGTCGAGAAGACGCTCACCTGGCGCATCGAGAAATACGTGAGCGCCACGCCGGGCGTCGAGCACGTGCAGAGCGTGTCGCGCAACAACCTCAGCATCGTCTACGTGTGGATGGCCTGGGGCACCGATCTGAACGGCGCGCAGACGCTCGTACAGGAGCAGGTGCAGTTCGCGATGGCGGCCGTGCCCAAGTCGCTCGGCGTCATCCCGCCGTTCGTCCTTCAGTTCGATCCGACGAACGCGCCGGTCGTGCAGGTCACCGTGTCGGGGGGCGGGCTATCTGGCCCGCAGCTGTACGACTACTCGCTCAACTACATCGAGCCTCTGCTCGAGGCGATCCCCGGGGTGGCGAGCGCGTCGCCCAACGGTGGTCGACAGCGGCAGATCAACGTCATCGTCGATCGCGCGGCGGCCCAGTCGCGCGGCGTCACGGCGGAGGACGTGGCGGCGGCCGTCGCGCAGTCGAACGCGCTGCTGCCGTCGGGCGAGTTCATCGCGCCGACATTCGACGCGAACGTCTACACGGACGCCGTGCCCGCGCGCGTGAAGCGCATCGGCGACGCGTTGATCAAGGACGTCGCGGGCCGCCCCGTGTACATCCGCGACGTCGCGCGCATCCAGGACGGGGGCGCGGCCCCCACGCAGACCGTGTCGGTGAACGGCCACGATGCCGTCTACCTGAACGTGCTGCGCATCCCCGGCGGCAACACGCTGCGGATCGTCGACTCGGTGAAGAAGGTCGTGGCCGGGCTCGAGAACCTGCCGCCGGGCATGGTCGTCCGGCCGGTGTTCGACGAGTCGACGTTCGTGCGCACGTCGTACACCGGTCTCAAGCGAGAGGTCGGCCAGGCGCTCGTCCTCATCGCGCTCGTCATCCTGGTGTTCCTGCAGAGCCTGCGGGGGACGCTCATCGTGGCCGTGGCCATCCCCCTTTCGTTCGCCATCACGCTGATCGTCCTCTACGCCACGGGCAACACGCTCAACTCGTTCACGCTCGGCGGCCTGACGCTCGCGATGGGGCGCCTGGTCGACGACGCCATCGTCGTCCTCGAGTCGATCCACCGCCACCACCGCGCCGGCGTGACGATGCGGCGCGCCGCCCTCGAGGGGACCAACGCCGTGGCGCTTCCGGTGCTCGCGTCGACGCTCACCACGATCGCGGTGCTGCTGCCCGTGCTCCTCCTGTCTGGACTCGCGCAGAGGCTCTTCGCGCCGCTGGCGCTGACGGTCGCGGTCGCGATGATGGCCTCTTACGTCGTGAGCATGTTCGTCACGCCGACCGCGTGCCGATACCTGCTCGGGACGGCCGAGCCGCGAGGGCTGGCCAAGCGTCTCGCGCAGCTGGTCGACGACGCCGCCGCGGCCTACTCGCGCCTGCTGCGCCGGGCGCTGCGCATTCGCGTGGCGATCGTCGTCGCGTGCGCCCTGCTGACGGCGGGGGCGGCGTGGGCGGCGACGCGGCTGCCGACGACCTTCTTCCCCGAGATCGACGAGTCGATGGAGCGCGTCTACGTCCGGTTCTCGCCCGGCATCTCACTCGAGGAGGCGTCGCACCGCATCGAGGCGATGGCCAAGATGCTCACCGACGAGCTGCCCCGGGGCGACGTCGCCCTGGTGCTCACGAACGAGGGCTCGCCGGAGAACGCGCGCAGTGCGATGACCAGCCCGAACGACGGTCCGCACATGGGCTTCATCCGCGTGGCGCTCGTCCCGCCCGAGAAGAGGCGCGAATCGCAGCGCGAGATCGCGGACATGATGCGCCGCCTGCTCGTGAAGCACTATCCAGGGGTCGAGTTCCTGCAGTGGCCCGGCGGCCTGGTCGCGAGCGTGTTCTCCAATGGGTACGTCGCGCCCATCGCGGTCGAGCTGCAGAACGACGACCTGACTACGCTCGAGCGACAAGGCGACGACGTCGCGCTGCTGGCGCGCTCGGTCGGCGGCGTGCGCGACGTGCGCGTGCAGCTCGAGCTCGATTACCCCGAAGTGCACGTGAACACGATCCGCGAGCAGGCGGGGAATGTCGGCGTCACGGCCCGTCAGGCCGCGCAGGCGACCCTCGACGCGACGCTCGGCGACATCAACACGCCGAGCGTCTGGATCGATCCGCACAACGGACAGGCCTACTACGTCATCACCTACTACGACGAGAAGGACGTACCCGACGTGGCTGCCCTCACCCAGCTACCGGCGCGCGTCACGGCGACGGCGAAGCCGGTGACGATCGGCGCCTACGCGGACGTGGTGCGCAGCGCGGGCCCGATCGCCATCGAGCGCGATCACATGACGCGCGTGACCGAGGTGTACATGCAGACGCAGGGGCGCGACGTGGGGAGCGCGGCGTCCGAGCTCGAGACGAAGCTGCGCAGCGATCCGCGTACCCGATCGATCGCGTGGCGATGGGTCGGCGAGATGGACCTGATGCGCACGACCTTCTCGGGACTCGGGGGGGCGATCGGGCTGGCGGTCATGGTCGTGTTCATGGTGATGGCGATCCAGTTCAAGTCCGTGAGGCTTCCGTTCGTGATGCTCTTCGCCATCCCCGTGTGCATCGTCGGCATCGTGCTGGCTCTCCTGGCCGCCGGTCAGGGCTTCTCGGTCACAGCGCTCATGGGCGTGCTCATGGTCATCGGGATCGCGGTGTCCAACGGCATCCTGCTCGTGCACGAGGCGGGCGTCCGCTTCGACGAGGGTGCATCGAAGGAGGAGGCCGTCGTCGCTGCCGCGCGGACTCGGTTCACGCCCATCGTGATGACCAGCCTGGCGACGATCATCGGCCTGGTCCCGACGGCGCTCGGGCTGGAGCGCGGCACCGAGGCCAACCAGGCGCTCGCGCTGGCCGTGGTGGGCGGCTTGACGTCGTCGACCGTGCTGTCGCTCTTCCTGGTGCCTGCGATGTTCACGCTCCTCGCCCGGCGCCGCCCCCCGGAGCCGGATTGACGGCCGGGAGCTCCGCAGCCCGGGAGGGCTCGTGCACGACGAGGACGTCCTGGTGCGCCTCGTCCGCCACGTGGCCGGTGGCGGTGCGACCGACGGCGTCCCACCGGCGGTGCTCGTGGCTCCCGACGACGATCAGATCGGCGTGCACCTCCTCGGCCGTCTCGACCAGGGCGCGCCACGCCGGTCCGACCGAGAAGGCGACGAAGGCGCTCGCGACGGCGGGATCCGAGCTGGCGAAGCGGCTCAGGTCCTGGGTCGACTCGAATCGGGCCGCGTCCACGTAACCCACCACCGCGCGCCGGCGCGTCAGCTGAGCGCGCGAGATCCGGACGACGCGCACGAGGTGCACGGCCGCGCGCCAGGCATGTGCCACCGCGAGTCCCCGGGCGAGGATCGTCCCGTCGCGAGGCGAGCCGCGCAGAGCGATGAGGATGGACCGCACGTCCGCGGCGCTCGACTCGTCGTGCGCGATCAGCACGTCGTGGTGGGCGGCGTCCGCAACGTGGCGGCTGACCGTCCCGAGCAGCCGGTCCAGCCCGTGATAGCCGTGGCTGCCGATGACGATCAGGTCGACCCCCTGCTCGTCGGCCACCTCGACGATCGCGCGCCACGGCTGGCCAATCCGCACGACCGGCGCGGCAACGCGACCGGCCGGCGCATTCGCGACGAGCCGCTCGAGCGCGTGGGTCGCCTCTGCGACGAGATGCGCCGGCAGCTCGTCTCGGTGGCTGGTCGCGGCGGCCGGCGGGAACTCGGGCGGGACCTGCACCGCGCGGAACGGAACAGCCACGCCGCCGAGGTGCTCGACCACCTGCAGCGCGACGTCGAGCACGTGCGCCGCCCGCGGCGTCTCGTCGAGCGCGACCAGCACCCGCACGACGAAAGGGTCAACGCAACATGCGTGCGCGCCGGACCCCATGCGTGCCGGCCGCGAGTGGGTACCATGGCCTCATGTCGCACGACTCTCCCTCGGAGCGCGCCGCGTCGACCCTCGTCCGCCTGCCGGTGCTCGACGTGCCGGTCACCGTCCCCGACGGCGCGTTCGCGTCCACCGTCGCTCCCGCCAGCCCGGCCAATCCGGCCGTGGCCCTGCTCGACGATACCTCCTTCGCCCATCGCTACGACGCGGGTGCCACCCTCGGCGAGGGTGGGATGGGAGTCGTCCGCGCCGCCGGCGACCACCGCATCGGCCGCGAGGTGGCGATGAAGACCATGCGCGCCGCGGACGGGGCGCGTCGCGACCTGGTCGCGCGCTTTCTGCGCGAGGCGTGCGTCCAAGGGCAGCTCGAGCACCCCGCGATCGTCCCCGTCTACGACCTCGGGCGCGACCCGGAAGGGGCCATCTACTTCACGATGAAGCGCGTGCGCGGCGTCACGTTCGAGCAGATCGTCGCCCGGCTGCGCCTGAACGACCCCGAGGCCCTGCGGCAGTACTCGCGTCGCAGGCTCCTCTCGGCCTTCGTGAGCGTCTGCCAGGCGGTCGAGTTCGCGCACGCGCGCGGTGTCGTGCACCGGGATCTCAAGCCCGCCAACGTGATGGTCGGCGACTTCGGCGAGGTGTACGTGCTCGACTGGGGCGTGGCGAAGCTCGTCGGCACGCCCGACGCGCTCGTCGCCGACCGCCCGTCCATCATCTCCACCGCCGACGGGGGCCCCCGAACGATGGCGGGCGCCACGATGGGCACGCCCGGCTACATGGCCCCCGAGCAGGCGCGCGGTGAGCCTGTCGATGGACGCGCCGACGTCTACTCGCTCGGCGCCATCCTGTTCGAGCTGCTCTGCCTGCAGCCGCTGCACGGGCGCACCACGGTCGAGGCGGCGCTCGGCTCGACGCTGCTCGGCGCGGACGCGCGCGCGTCGGTGCGCGCGCCGCAGATGGACGTTCCGCCCGAGCTCGAGGCCATGTGCGTCAAGGCGACCGCCCTCGATCCCGCGGCTCGCTTCCAATCGGCGCAGGAGGTGATCGACTGCTTGGAGCGTTTCCTCGACGGCGACCGGGATCTCGAGCGCCGCCGCGAGCTCGCCGCGCAGCACACGCGGTCGGCCAGGCAGGCCGCGCTCGAGGCGCTCGCCGAGGGCCAGGACGAGCCGGCGGCCCGCACGCGCGCGCTCCGCGAGGTGGGGCGCGCGCTCGCGCTCGACCCGTCGAACACGGAGGCGATCGCCACGCTGGTGCGCCTGCTCACTCTGCCGCCCAAGGAGCTGCCCGCCGAAGCCGCCGCCGAGATCCGGTCCGCGTCGGCTCGCACCCAGCGGGCCATCGCGAAGGGAGCGATGTTCGGTTATCTCGCCTGGTTCCTCTTCGTCCCGTTCGGCGTGTGGATGGGCGTGCGCGATCCGGTGGTGAGCCTGGTCGCCAGCGCGCTCTGGGCGGTCGCCGCGGTCACGGCGTACGTGGCGCTGCGCCGGCCCGACGGCACGGGGCGCGTGCGGACTGCGGCGTTCCTGGCGACGTCGGTCGCCGCGTGCGCGACGAGCGCCGTCTGCGGCCCCTACGTGCTGGTGCCCACGCTGGCGGTCATCAACGTGATCCTCTGGCTGCTGCTCGCCGATCGCTCTCAGCGGGCCACGATCGTGGGGCTGGCATGCCTGAGCATCTTGCTGCCGGCGGTCCTCGAGTGGACGCACCTGGTGCGCTTCTACTACTTCCGCGATCGTCGCGTGACGATCGTGCCGAGCATGCTCCACTTCCCGGCCGTCCCCACGCACGCGTTCCTGCTCGCGGCCAGCCTGATGCTCGTCGTCCTGGCGGCCGTGCTCATCATCCGGTTCCGCGACGACCTGAGCGAAGCCGAGCGGCGCCTCCACCTGCAGGCGTGGCAGCTCAAGCAGCTCTTGCCCCCCGAGGCGCACGACGCATCCGACGGCGCGCGCTGAAGGCTGCCGGCCTGCGCCGGCTCACCTCGGCCTGGAGCTCGGCCCCACGCTCATCGACGTGACCGGTCCGCCGCGCCCCGCCGGCCGCTCGCGCTCGCGGTCGATCATTCCGGCGTTCCTCGTCGACTCGAACCGGTCGTTCGAACCCGCGTTCGCCGCCGGCGGCGGGTTGCTCGCGCAGCCAGCGCAGCAGCCCACAGCCGCCAGCAGCGCGACCTCGAAGGCGCCGAGCCAGCTCGTCTTGGTGCATTCCATGGCTTCATCCTCCCATGTTGGCGCGGCAACGCCCCCGCTCAAATGACGCATTGCATGGATACCAAATCATCGAAGGTCTCGCTTGGCGTGATCACCCGCACCTTTCCCCCGTCGACCATCACCTCCGCGGGCCGAGGCCGATTGAGTAAGTGGCTCGACATGGAGTAACCGTAAGCACCCACGTCGAGGATGGCCAGCAGGTCGCCGGCGGCCGCGTCCGGATCACGATCGTGCCTCCTGTTCTTCGCCCAGGAGCGGCGCGCGCCCACGCCGATCGCGGGCCGTCGGTACGACGATGACGATCTTCGACATCGCGGCTCTCTCCGGGAACGTCGACCCTGAAGGAGCACGGACCGGACCAGCCCGCGGCCAGCCGCCAGACGCCGCGAGAGCTCCGTTTTCGCGGGGGATCGTGCGTCGGCGAGGAGAATTCTTCCGAACGCAGGGAAAATTTCCGTAAGCGAAGCGGTGCGCAGCGCGTGGTGCGCAGGGCGTGCTTCGTCGCTCCCCCGTCCCGCTTCGTCCAGAAGCGCGTGCGCGTCGTCGACGCGAGCGCGCACGCTGGCCGGGTGGTTTCGAGAGGCCGCCCCGCACGACGATGGCTTGCGCTACTCGGCGTCGCGGTACTTGCCGCCTGCGACGAGTCCGGAACGGAGGTCGGCGCTCCGCCCGTTCTGGTGTCGCTCACGGTGGCCCCACTCGAGCTCACTCCGCCGTTCTCGCCCGACGTTCACGACTACGTGATCCGCTGCGGCCCCGGACCCAACTCGCTGCAGGTCGCGACGCAGACGGCGCCCGGCGCCCTCGCGACGCTTCAGATGCCGGGCCCGCCTACGCGCGTCGCCCCTGACGCCGTGTCGCTCAACCTGAACGAGGATGACGCGCTCGTCGTGCACGTGACCGCCGACGGCCAGCCCGAAGAGCAGTACTGGGTGCGCTGCCTACCGCACGACTTCCCCGGCATCCGGTTCACCCCGCACCCGGACGCCGGCACGGCGGCGCCCAGCTGGTACCTGCTCGGCAACATCCCGGCGCAATCTCACGAGACGGGCTTCGCGATGGTGCTCGATCCGCGCGGCACCCCGGTCTGGTATCGGCGGGTGTCGCCGGCCGGGGTCTTCAACGTCGACCGGCGCTCCGACGGGAGCATCTCGTACGTCGCGAACCTCGGCTACTACGGAGCCGATCCGAGCGCGCGGTACATCATCCAGACGCTCCAGCCGTGGAAGACGAGGTCGCTCGCCGCCGTGGGCGCGCCGATCGACGAGCACGAGCTGCAGGTGCTGCCGAACGGGGATGCGCTTGTGCTCGCGTATTCGTCGGTCGCGAACGTCGACCTGACGGGGCTCGCCGGCTACGGCCCGAACGAGACGATCGCCGACTGCGCCATCCAGGAGATCGACCCGAGCGGCCGGCTCGTCTGGCAGTGGCGCGCCCGCGATCACGTCGACCCCGTCCGCGAGTCGACCGGCCCGGAGGTGTACCCCGTCGACGGGCAGAGCGTCATCGACGTGTTCCACCTCAACTCGATCGACGTCGACGACCAGGGGAACCTCCTCGTGTCGGCGCGCAACCTGGACGCCGTCTTCTACGTCGAAAAGGCGAGCGGGAAGATCGTGTGGAAGATGGGCGGCGCCGCGTACAGCAAGGACGGTGCACGCATCGTCCGCATCGTCGGCGATCCGCAGACGGCGTTCAGCCGGCAGCACGATGGGCGCCTGCAGCCGAACGGGCATGTTTCCGTGTTCGACGATCACACCGCCGCCCCCGGGGTCGCGCGCGGGGTCGAGTACGCCGTCGACGTTCAGGCGGGGACGGCGACGTTCGTCTGGCAGTACCTGGGATCCGTGAGCAGCCTGGCGATGGGAAGCTGCCGCCGGTACGACGACGGAGTCCGCTTGATCGCCTGGGGCTTCTCGAGCCAGCCGACCGCGTTCGCTGGCGCGTTCACCGAGATCGACGACGAGGGCCGCGATCTGCTCGACGCGTCGTTCGTCCAGGGCGATGCCACCTATCGCGCGGTGAGGGTCCCCCTCGACGCGTTCGACATCGACGTCTTGCGGGAAACGGCGGGTCGCCCCTGAGACGGCCCGAGAGGACGTCGATCATCCCGCCGGGTTCGTTTCAATCCGACGACGCATCCGGCAGCGCAGCGCAGACCTGGACGTACGTGTTCTCGATGGACAGCGTCGAGTGGCAGTATGTCCCCGGGAAATACGAGCAGTCGGCGTTGACGCCGCATCCCGGCGCGCAGCGCGCGCCGGCGGATGTCGGGATGCAGACGTTCGCCTGACCGAGAATGTTGTCGCCGTTCGCGCCGATGCCCCGGCAGTCGGAATCTTTCACGCACGGCGCGGTGCACCACGAGCCCTGGCAGGCGAGCCCCGGCACGCACGAGGTGGCGCTGCACGGATCGCCCACGCCTGACTCGACGCAGATCGGACAATCGATCTGCATGCACGACTCGAGCGCTTGATAGGGCTGGGTACCCGACGGAAACTGCTGCTTGCACGTCGCGACGCAGTCCGTGGTCGGGCAATTGAGGATGCACAGGAACAGCTGACCGCAGGTCGACGACGACGTGCAGGCGCTGAGCGACGGGCAGCACTTGGCCGCCGCGCACTGATCACACTGGGAAGCGGCCGGATCCGCCGTACACGCCGAAGCACCCACGTCCGCGCCGGCATCGGTCGGTGTCCCACCGCCGCTGCCGCTGACACCGGTCGCCGGCGAGCAACCCGAGTCGGCGAGGCAGTTTCCGAGCGGCGGCGGCAGCGCCTCGCTCGACTGGCAGGCCGCGAACGCCAAAAGGGCGGTCGTCAGGAAAGGCAGCGCTCGAAGAAGCCCCATGGAGAGCCTCCTGGCACGATGGCTCCGCCACGAAGGATGTCAAGGTGCGAGACGCACGCCCCCCATCCCGGCTTGCCGGTTGCTTCTCCGAGAGGCATGCCCGACGGAAATCGCGCCCACCAGCCGGACGCAGTGTGCACGACTCGCGCAAAGGCTTCGTCGGCGCGCACGACCTGCGGCCGCTCGTGAGCGCGCCTCCGCACGGCACCGCGCGTGAATCGGAAGGCGTCGGGCTGACTGCCGCCCAGGCGGCGGAGCGTCTGCAGCAGTACGGAGCGAACCGCGTGGAGGAGCCGAGGCAGCATCCGGCGCTCGCCGTCTTGTCGAAGCTCAGCGGTCCCGTGCCATGGATGCTCGAGGCCAGCCTGGCGCTCGAAGCCGTCCTGCGGAAGTGGACGGAGGCGGTCATCATCGCCGTGCTCCTCGTGCTGAACGCGATCCTCGCGTTCTCGCAGGAGCAGAGGGCCCACGACGCCCTCCTGCTCCTCCGGCGGCGGTTGACCGTGACGGCGCGGGCGAGACGAGACGGGCGCTGGACTCAGATCCAGGCCGAAGACGTCGTGCCCGATGACGTGCTCCACGTCCGCATGGGAGACCTCGTGCCGGCCGATCTGCGTCTGATCGAAGGCGACGTGCTGCTCGACCAGTCGTCCCTGACGGGCGAGTCGGCGCCGGTGGAGGCCCGGGGCGGGAGCCCCGCCTATTCGGGCGCCGTCGTGCGGCGTGGGGAGGCCACGGGGATCGTGACCGCCACCGGCAGCAGGAGCTACTTCGGCCGGACCGCCGAGCTCGTCCAGCTGGCGAAGAGCGCGAGCCACCTCGAGCGACTCGTCGTCGGCATCGTCAAGTACCTGATCGTCCTCGACGCGATCCTCGCGGCGGCAGTCGCCGTCGTGGCGCTCGGACGATCCATGCCCGTCCTCGAGGTCGTCACGTTCGTGCTGATGCTCCTCGTCGCATCCGTCCCGATTGCACTCCCCGCGACGTTCACCCTGGCCTCGGCGCTCGGCGCGATGGACCTGGCCTCGCGCGGGGTGCTCGTGACACGGCTTCCAGCCATCGAAGAAGCGGCCGCCATGCAGGTGCTCTGCTCGGACAAGACCGGCACCCTGACGCAAAACCGGCTGTCGCTCGCCGCCTTCCGATCGACGTCGTCAGAAGGCGACCCCGAGTTACTGCGGCTGGCGGCCCTCGCGTCCGACGACGCCACTCAGGATCCGCTGGACCTCGCGATCCTGCGCGCGGCGGACGAACGCGGCGAACGAGAGCGCGCCGACCGACTGCGCTTCGTTCCTTTCGATCCGGCGACCAAGCGGGCCGAGGCCCTCGTGCGCCGGAACGACCGAGTGGTTCGCGTCGTGAAGGGAGCCCCCCAGGCCCTCGCGGCGCTGGCCGACCATCCCCCCGATCTCGAACGCGCCGTGGGCGAGCTGGCCTCGAGCGGACATCGCATCCTGGCCGTCGCCGCGGGCAGCGAAGGTGGTCCCCTTCGGCTCGCCGGCCTGCTCGGATTCATCGATCCCCCGCGACCCGACTCGCAAGCGCTCCTCGACAGCCTCCGGAAGCTCGGGGTTCGGGTCGTGATGGTCACCGGGGATGCGCTCGCCACCGCGCGCGCCGTCGCCCAGCAGCTCGGCGTCGGCGACCGCGTCTGCACACGGGACGATCTCGGCCATCCGCTCGACTGCGACGTCGTCGCGGGGGTGCTGCCGGAGGACAAGTACCACCTGGTGCAAGCCCTGCAGAAAGCCGGCCACGTCGTCGGCATGACGGGCGATGGCGTGAACGACGCTCCGGCCTTGAAGCAGGCGGAGGTCGGCATCGCGGTGGACAGCGCCGCCGACGTGGCCAAGGCCGCCGCGAGCATCGTGCTCACGCGGCCCGGGCTCGCGGGTGTCGTGGCGGCCGTGGAGACGGGCCGGTGCATCTACCAGCGGATGCTCACGTACACGCTCAACAAGATCATCAAGACGATCGAGATCTCGCTTTTCCTGAGCATCGGGTTCTTCGTCACGGGGGCGCTCGTCACGACACCGCGCCTCATCCTGCTCTTGTTGCTGACCAACGACATCGTGACCATGTCGATCGCGCGCGACCACGTGTCGCCTTCTCCGAAGCCGGACCGGTGGAAGGTGCGCTCGCTCGTGACGAGCGCGGGCGGGCTGGCGATCGCGTGGCTCGCGTTCTCTCTCGGCACCCTCCTCATCGGCCGCTACGCCGTGCACCTGGCGGTGCCGTCGCTCCAGACGCTGGCGTTTCTCGTCCTCGTCTTCGGCGGACAGGCCAACGTGTACCTGGTGAGGGAGCGACGTCGGTTCTGGTCTTCGCGTCCGAGCTTCTGGATGCTCGGCGCGACCATCGCCGACGTATTGTTCGTGACGGTCCTGGCCAGCGCGGGGGTGCTCATGGCCCCCGTACCGTTCCCGGTCGTGATCGTCTCGTTGCTCGGCGCGTTCGCCATGCTGCTGGTGCTCGATGCAGGCAAGGCCCTGCTCTTTCCAGCCGGCGGCGGAAACCGAGGCAAGGTAGCACGCCCCTTGCATACGCCCGCGCCGCCATGATCCTGCGCTCGCTTCGCGTGCCGGTGCTGATCGCCTCCGGCGCGCTCGTCTCGGCCTGTTCGTCCTACTCGCTGCGTACGCCGAAGACGCCGCCGGTGGCCGCGTTCGGTGCGGCGCGAACGGACGTCGCCACCGTGTGCGTGGTCCGTCCTTCACACTGGGCGATCGCCGTCACCTTCGTCGTGCACGACGACGGCCAGCTCGTCGGGGCGACGCGCGGCGAGAGCTACTTCTGCTACTACGCCGAGCCCGGCGAGCACCGCATCCTTTCGTCGACCGGCGACCCGACCGACCAGGACGGTCACGCCGCGCTCACCGCCGTCGCCGGTCGCCGCTACTGGCTGCATCAGGACTTCGACAACGTCTTCGGCGTCATCGTCGACAAGCTGCAGTGGGTCGACGAGGCGCGCGCGCGCGAGCTGCTCGACGCGGGCTCGTGCGACTACGAGGTGCTCGACGGGGTGCCGGGCCAGGAGAAGCTGCCCGCGGGCGTGCCGCTCGCGCTTGCGCAGGCGCCGCGCTGACGGCGGCGCCTCGATCACCGCACGCGCTGCGCCGCAGGTGGCAGCTCGGCAGGCGGCCCCACGACGACCGGGCTCTCGTAGAGCATCGGTCCGAGCACCGGCGCGCCCCAGAACGCGTCGTCCGGCCAGAACGGGTCGTACCAGCCCGGCCCCCACCACCCCATGTCCCATGCATAGTAGCCGGGCGTCGGCGGCGGCTCGATGCGCAGGCGCTCGAATGTCGTTCGCTCGGCGACCGCCCCCTCGGGCGTCTGCACGCGCCAGAGCACCTCGAAGTGCGGGACCTTCGAGGCCTTCTGCATGGACTCGGGCAGCGGGTAGTACAGATCGATCGTCGCGCTCGCGCCGCGCGCGATGGCCACGATCGGTGGCCGGCCGATGCTCGCGGAGGCGAACGCGGGACGGCTCTGGCCGTAGTGGTCGAGGCTCCCGATCTGCTGGCGCGTGTCGAGCTGCCATGGAGCGACATCGTCGTTGTTTGCGACGACGAGGCGCACGTGCATCGCGTGGATGCGCTCGCCCTCTTCGTCCTGCGGCTCGAGCGTCGCGATGCCGAGCGTCGCGACCCGCACGTCGCCGTGTGGCGACTGCGGCGGGACGTCGTAGTAGGCCGCCGTGTGACCCGATACGCGTGCCGTCGCGTTCTCCTCGGGGCGGTAGACGTAGCGGGCGCTCGAGCAGCCGGCCGCCGCCGCCACGAGGGCGACGAGAGCGATGCCCAGCCGCGACGTGCCGGTCCTTCCCATGGCGACCGACGGCGCGTGCAGTCGCCGTACCGCCGACGCCGCCAGGCCACGCTAGCGGTGGGCAAGCAGCGGCACGACGACGAGCGGGACGAAATCCTGGCAGAAATGCATGACCATGGGCGCCACCAGGCTGCCGCGCCAGAGATAGACGACGGCGAAGACGAGGCCGAGGAAGCCGACCGTGACGACGCCGGCCGAGCCCTCGTATCCATGCCCGACCGCGAAGATCCCCGCCGAGAGCACGACGGCGAGCGGCGCGCTCCCGGTCCACTCGCGCAAGCGCGACAGGATGTAGCCGCGGAAGATCGTCTCCTCGGCGACGGCCACCACCACGACGAGGACGACGGCGAGGGCGATCTGCGGTCCGTGCGCGGGCGTTGGCGCGGGCGGCTCGGTCCCGGGACCGGACAGGCCGAGCGATCGAAGACCCATGTCGATGCCGGCGGCCGCGAGCGTGGTCGGCACGAACAGCCCGACGCCGAGCAGGGCGTCGCGCACGAGGTGGCGCGCCGTCCAGCCGATGCGCACGACCGACTCGCCGTTTCGCCACAGGAAGAAGAGCACGAGCGCCACCAGCGCGAGATCGCGCAGGATGCTGGCGACCGCCACGAGCGTGAACGGCTGGTCGACCGCGCGCGTCGCGAACAGCGACAGCACGAGCGACGGCCCCACCAGGAACAGGAAGACAATCAGCTCGACGGCGTGGACCAACCGATCGGCCCCGCGGACGTGGGGCGGGCTTGGCGTGGCTTGCATGCTCCCCGCCACGAGGCGCCGCGGTCCGACGCCGCTCATCCTCGCTCGAACGCCTCGCGGGTCCTCGCGACGAGATCCCCGGCGTCGTCGGGCCCGCCCCAACCGGTGATGCGCACCTTCTTGTCGGTCGTCGACACCACGATCTCGAAGAAGCGCTCGACCTGCTCGCGCACGCCGGCATCGAGCGCGCGCGCGTCGGTCCATCGCGTCTCGTGCTCGGGCACTACGAGCAGCCGCGGGTTCTCTTCCTCGGGAGAGCCGGGCCTCCTCTGCGTGAGGTGCACGACGCCGATCGACCTGCAGGGGATCACGACGCCTGGATAGGTGGCGATCTCCTGGTAGACCATCGCGTCGAGCGCATCGCCGTCGGGCGCGCGCGTGCACGGGACGAAGCCCCAGTCGTACGGATAGCTCAGCCCGAGCTGCAAGGGCCGCGAGAGCTCGAAGATGCCTCGGTCCGGCTCGTAGCGCAGCTTCGCGCGCGCGCCGCGTGGCGTCTCCACGATGACGTTCAGCAGCCCATCGCGACCGTAGGTGGGCAGCCGGAGCAGATTCATGGCGCCGGCATGCAGCGCACGAACCAGGCGGCGCCGACGACCAGCTCCGGCCAGCTCAGCCGCTCGCCGGGGTCGGACGCGCGTCGGCGATCTTCCGGCGCACCTCGTCCATGTCGAGAGCGCGCACCCGCTCGATGAGCGACTCGAGCGCGCGCTCGGGCAGCATGCCCGCCTGCGAGAAGAGCAGCACGCCGCCGCGAAAGACCATCAGCGTCGGGATGGATCGAATCTCGAACGCCGCAGCGAGCGGGCCCTCGGCCTCGGTGTCGACCTTGCCGAAGACGATGTCCGGGTGGCGCTCGGCCACCTTGGCGTAGACCGGCGCGAACGCGCGGCAGGGACCGCACCAGCTCGCCCACCAGTCGACGAGCGCGATGCCCTCGCGCTTCACCGTCGAGAAGAGGGTGTCGGTCGTCAGGTCCAGCGTGGGTGTCGTGCCGGTCATGACGCTCTCCTTCTCCGCCGTCCTCACGACAGCTGCTCCAGGACGCGGACCAGCTTCGCCCGGACGGTGGCGGCGAGGTCCGCCAGGCGAGGATCGCTCGCGGCGACGGTCCGGATCGGGTCGATGGTCTGGACCACGGCGCGTCCGTCGTCGCTCTCGTAGACGACCACGTTGCACGGGAGCATGACGCCTACCTCGAGCGTGAGGGACAACGCGCGATGCGCGAGCGTCGGGTTGCAGGCGCCCAGGATCTTGTAGCGGCGAAAGTCGGCGCCGAGCTTGTCTTTCAGCGTCTTCGCGACGTCGATCTCGGTGAGCACGCCGAAGCCCTCGCTCTTGAGCGCGTCCGGCAGTCGGGAAAGGGCTTCGTCGTAGCTCGACGAGAGCTTCTTCTGGATGGTGGCTTCCATGGCGGGTACGAGCCTCGCAGCCGCCCGAAGGGTTCGCGGCCGCGCGCCTACGGGGCGAGCTGTCGCAGCGCTTGACGGACGGCTTCCTGCACCTCGGGCGGCACGCTCCCGCCCCGCGCCGAGCGGCGGCAGAGCGCCAGCGTGCTGCGCAGCGAATCGCACCGCGCGCGGCAGCGTGCGCACTGCGCGACGTGCCGGTCCATCTCCGCGCACTGGTCGGGGCCGATGTCGCCCTCGAGGTATTGCGAGAGGATGGGGATGACGTCGGGGCAGCCGCCCGCCGCGGGGGCCGCCGCCTGCGTCGGCGCCAGCAGAGGCGCGACTCGGTCGCGCACCGCGACGCGTGCGCGGTGCAGGCGGCTCTTCACCGCGTCGACGCCGATGCCGAGGACGGCAGCGACCTCGGGCGCCGTCAGACCCTCGACGTCGCGCAGCACGAGGACCTCGCGGTACATCGGGTCGAGCGCCGCGATCGCGGCGTCGAGCGCCGCGGCCATCTCGCGCTCGCCCGCGGCCTCGTCGGGCGCCGAATCGGGCGCGGGGATCGTGCCGGCGGGATCGGACTCGAGCGAGAGCACGTCCAGCTCCCCCGGCGCGCCCGCGCGCCGGCGGCGCCTCTTGATGCAGAAGCTGCGCGCGATCGTGAACAGCCACGTCGAGAGGGCCGCGCCGCCGCGGAAGTCGCGAAGGCCGCGCGCCGCGGCGAGCAGCGTGTCCTGCACGACGTCCTTGGCGTCCTCCGGGTCGCGGCACATCTTGACGCCGAAGCGGTAGACGGCCGGGGCGTGGCGCTCGAGCAGCCTCGCGAGCGCGCCCTCGTCACCCGACCGGAACGCGGCCAGAAGAGCGTCGTCGGTCGGGTCCATCGACCTTCTAGTAGGTCGACCGCCGCCGCTCCTCAAGCGGCGCGGCCCGCGCCTTCGTGTCCGGCGGGCTCACGAAGGCGGGCTGCCGCGCCGGCGTCATCGACCGAACAGGCGTCCGAAGAACGAACGGTCCTCGCCCTGCTTCTGCGCCGGGTCGCTCGCCTCACGGCAGCGGCAGCGCTGATCGCGCGGAACGTCGCCGAGGACCTGCTCGACGTGGCGTCCGCAGCCGACGAACGAGGGCTTCTTGCACTGGGGGCAGGTGACACGCGAACACATGAGCCGTGATCTCTCCTCCGCGGCGCGAATCGGCCGCTCCCTGGGTGAGAGCCCAACGGGAGAAAAAGGGTTCGAAACGGCACAGATGCCGAAAACGCTCCGATCTCGCCGGAACGGTCGACGAACATCCGGAGCGTGCAACATTGCTGCAACGAACGTTTCGCGCTTGGATGCCGCCCGTGACCTCCTCCGCCCGCGCACGGCCTACCCACGACGAGCTGACCCTCGCGGTCCTCGAGGAGCTCGGGGGCGGCGCCGTCCTCGTGCTCGATCGCGAGCTTCGCATCCTGAGCTCCACCCCGAGTGCCGACGCGCTGCTCGGCGAGGTCCCGCGCGGCGTGCTCGCGCCCAGGCTGCTCTGCGGCGGGGCGACCAAGCGTCCGGTCGCCGAGGCGCTCGCCGCGGGCCGACCGGTGACCGCCACGCTCGCCCGAGAGGGCGAGCGCAGCCTTCGCGTCTCCGCCGTTCCGGTCCATCGGCGTGGTGCCCGCGTCGGATGGGCGCTTCTCCTCGCGGAAGACGCCGTCTCCTCCGAAGGACCGGAGCTGTTTCACGGCCAGTGGACCGACCATCCCGACATGAAACGCATGTTTCGCGTGATCGAGCGCGTCGCGCGCACGGACGCGACCGTGCTCGTGCGGGGCGAAACCGGTTCGGGAAAGGAGCTCGTCGCGACGGCGCTCCACGGGCTCTCGTCACGCGCTTCCGGCCCGTTCCGCGCGATCAACTGCGCGGCCGTGCCGGCGCCTCTGCTCGAGAGTGAGCTGTTCGGCCACGTGCGTGGCGCGTTCACGGGCGCCGTCCGCGACATGCCGGGCCATTTCGAGCTCGCGCACGGTGGCACGCTGCTCCTCGACGAGGTCGCCGAGCTGCCGCTCGACGTTCAGGCCAAGCTCCTGCGCGCTCTCGAGACGCGCACCGTCACGCCGGTGGGAGCGCGCGAGCCCGTCGAGGTAGACGTTCGCATCGTCGCGGCGACGCACCGTGCGCTGAGAAAGGAAGTGGAGGCCGGCCGCTTCCGGGCGGACCTGATGTACCGCCTTCGGGTGATCCCGATCTTCATCCCACCGCTGCGGGCTCGCGGCCACGACGTCGTGCTTTTGGCGGAGAAGCTCGTCGAAGACATGAACCCGCGGTCGCCGCGGCAGATCGCGCGCATTTCGGAGGCGGCCAAGGCGGCGCTCACGCGCTACGACTGGCCGGGAAACGTCCGCGAGCTGCGCAACGTCCTCGAATACGCCTTCGCCATCGGCGAGGGACCGGTGCTGGTCGAGAGCGATTTCCCTCCGGAGATCTTCGCGCGCACGACGACGGATGAGAAGGAGGTCCCGCCCGTGAATGCCCCGGCGCCGCCCCCCGAAGCGGCGCAGGGTTCTCCCGAGGCCGCTCGCATTCTCCGGGCCATCGAGCGCGCGGGCGGCAGCCGCGCGCGCGCCGCGAAGAGCCTCGGGATCAGCCGCGTCACGCTGTGGCGCCGGATGAAGGAGCTCGGGCTGACGGAATGGCGCGGCTGAACAAGTCCCGAGCTTACCTGCCGCTCAGTGGCCACCGAGCAGGATCGCGTCCTGGCTGAAGACGACGTTGGGGAGATCGGTCGCCCGGGCGCGTCCCTCGCGCTTCGGGGCGATGACCGGGTGTCTCGCGAGGTACTGCCGCAGCGCCTGGTGGATGCTCATCGGAAGCACCTCGGGATCGTGCACCCCCTTCAGCCGGCAGATCACGTCCAGCGGCTCGCCGGCGCGCTCGCAACCGGCGAGCGCGTACCGCGCGTCCTCACGAAGGGGCGCGCCATCGATCGTCACTCGTCGCACGCGCGACCCCGCCGGCGCCTTCGCGGCGAACAGCACGTTCAAGCCCGAGGCGCGCGGTCCCCAACCGCCGGAAAGCTTCCACGGATCGGGCGAGAACACGAGCTCGAGCTCCCGCTCGAGATAGGCCCGAAGCTCCTTGCCCGTCACCCAGCCCCTTTTCATGCGCGCGTCGAGCGGCAGGATGTTCCACAGGTCGCCCTCCGTGATCGGCCCCGGCGGAATGGGCGGCGCGTATCGGAAGCCGTTGCTCAAGCCGATATCCGCACCGCCAACCTCGCGCACGGCGTCGGTCACGAAGTCGTCGACCGTGGACTCGAGGACGTCGTAGCGCATGAGTGTTGTCTCGGTCCTGCCTACGACCTCGTCGGCGCGCGCGCGGTACGGAGCGACAGACGCGTCGACGAGCTCCTTTTCGCGCGGATCCTCCGGGTAGTCGGAGGCGCGGATCGGAATGAGCTTGAAATCATAGGCCGCGACGCCGCCGCCCTTCGCGACGGTCACGTCGAGGCGGCCTAGAAACGAGCCCATGGATCCCGGCTCGACGACAATGACCTTCCCTTCGAGGATGGCACGCTCGGTCCGCTCGTGCGTATGGCCCGAGAGCACGATGTCGAATTCGGGCATCTCGCGCGCAATCTGCCGCGACACCGACAGCCCCGTGTGCGTCACGGCGACGACCAGGTCCGCGTGTTCCTTCGCGCGCAGCGACTTGACGAAGTCGTGCAGACCGTCCATTCGGGTCGAGTCGAGGCCGACGACCTCCTCGGGCGGCTGGCGCTGCGTCGTCGTCGGGTCGGTGATCCCGACGAACGCGACGCGCACGCCATACCGTTCGAGGGTCACCTCCGGCGCGAACAGACGCGCTCCCGTCCGGGCGTCGTGGAAGTTGTACGTCGTGACCTTGCAGGACACGCGGCTCATCAGGTCGCGGAAGCGCTCCGGGCCGTACACGACCTCCCAGTTGCCCGGCACGCACACGTCGACGCCGAGCGCGTTGAACGGCGCGAGGACTGCCTCCCCTTCGCTCCACGCGGCGGGTCCAGACCCCTGGAACGTGTCACCCCCGTCCGCGACGAAGACGGCTCCGGGCGCGGCGGCCCGCTCGCGCTCGATGGCGGTCTCCAGACGCGCGTAGCCGCCCATCGGCTGCAGCTGCGGTGACTCGCGCGGCATGTACTCCGGATGGGTCTCGAGCTGCGCGTGCGTGTCGGCGATGTGCAGGAACCTGACGTGCCGGCCGTCCGACGTTCTGTGGGTACCGGGCGCGGCACCGCTGCTCGTCGCAGGCGCCTGACGCGCGCCTCCGACGCAGGCGGCGACGGGCAGGAGCGAGGTGAAAAGGACGTGCAGCAGTTTCATGTGCGGCGCTCCGGATACGTGGTCGAGAACGAAGAAGAAGCAGCTTCCGGCCGATGGCGACGCGCGCGCGCTCGGACCAGCACGAAGGCGGCGACGAGGGCGCACGGGACGCCCAGGGCGGCGGCCACGGCGTGCTCGCCCAATGCGCGAGCGACTCCCGAGGGCAGCTGCTTCGCGGTCATGAATGCGGCGATCGCGAGGACGAGCCATGCGAACCACACGCGCAGCGACTCCGGCCTCACGCGACCGACGAGCCCGGCCCCGAGCACGCTCCCCGAGATCGCTGCCGCCGTCACGGCCAGCGCCAGCGACCAGTGAATCGTCGCGTGGCTCACCGCCCCCGCAAAGCCGGCCGTCGAGTTGAGAGCGATGACGAGCAGCGAAGTCCCTACCGCGGTGCGCATCGGGAGGCGGCCGAGGAGGACCAGCGCGGGCACGACGACGAACCCGCCGCCGGCGCCGACGATGCCGGTGATGGCGCCGATTCCGAGGCCGACCGACCACGACCGGCGGAACCTGGTGCTGTGACCGTGCTGCCTGTCGTCGGTGCCAGGGTGACGCCGCTTGCGCATCATCGCCACGGCCGTGACGACCATGACCGTCGTGAACGCCGCCAGGAGCGCTTTCGCCGGCAGAAGGTGCCCGACACGCGCCCCGCCAAACGCGCCGACCATCGACGCGATTCCGAACAGCGCGCCGACGCGCCAGGCGACTCGGCCGCCGCGTGCGTGACTCAGCAAGGCGGCTCCGCTGGTGGCGCCCACGATGAGGAGCGACGTCGCGATGCCGTCTTTCGGTTCGAGGCCGGCGGCGTAGACGAGAATGGGGAGCGTCAGTATCGACCCGCCGCCGCCGAGGAGGCCCAGCGAGACGCCGACGAGCACCGCGAGAGCGATTGCGATCATGTCCAGCGACTCGCTGGTGCGGATAGCGATGCCCGTGCCATCGGTCGAGCGCTGCGAAACACCGCGCAAACAAACGGTCTCGCACGCGACGAACGGCAGAGACGTGAAACATCTTGAAGCGGTCGTACGCCGGTGAACGAAACGTTCGCATCACGGGCTTCGCCTGCTTCGAAGGCGTGCTCGGCTCGCGAACACTGCGCGTCGCGGGCGGCACTCTTCCTGCTAGCGACCCGGCCGCATGCCCAAGCCGCGCACGATGCTCGCCATAGGCGCTGCCGTCTTGTCGCTCGGGAGTGCGGCGCTAGCCGGTCCGGAGATCTCGCTGCGAGAGTTCGCGAGCAGCCAAATCAAGAAGGGCGTGCGATCGATCGGCATGGGCGGCGACGGTGCGACGTTCGGCAACTACTCGCTCGTTTACCGGGACGCCGGCACGGCAGTGCTCGACTACGGGCTGGTGCGCTACGGGGATACGGGAGACCAGTTCACGTTCACTGCCGTCGGGTTCACGTCGCCGCACTTCTGGGACGACGCCGCGCTCTACGTCGTCGCGATGTCGCAGCACGCCACCGACGTGCACGTCTGGTCGCTCCCGCCCCCTTCGGCGGCGAGACCTCCGTCGATGGGCGACGGGTCCAATCAGGGCGTCTTCGTGAAGCTCGCCAAGCCGATCACGAGCACGATCAGCGTCGGGGTCCTCCTGTCGTACGAGCTCTCCCAGATGACCCTCCTGCCCGACGGCGGGGGACCGCCCATCACCTATCGCACGGCATGGCGCCCTTCCGGTGGCGCGGGTCTGTCTTGGCAGCCCTCGTCGCAGTTCCTCTTCGGTGCCCGCGCCCTGTTCAGCAACGACTGGGAGACACGCACGGACGGAAGCCCCGAGCGCTCCGGGCTCGCACGGAGCTACGAGTACCGCCTCGGCGGCGCTTTCCTTCCCTGGGACGGGACGATCCTCGACGTCGGTGTGGCCGCGCTGGATCGCTCGGACGCGGTCGACGGAACGTCGACGTTCCAGGTCGCGCCCACCGTCGGCGCCGAGCAGGCGATCGTCGAAGGGCACCTGTGGGTCCGCGCCGGGCTCGACGAGACGACGTGGACATTCGGCATGAGCGCCGCCTTGACACCGTTCAAGCTCGACATCGCGCTGCTCCGCGACCTCGGCGTCGAGCGCACGGGCGGCGTCTTCGGCAGGAGCAACCTCGGCGGCTTGGCGACGCTCACCGTGGACTACGAGCGGATATCGGGACGTCGCGGGACCTCGGCCTCGCCTCGGTGATTCTCGGTTCTGCAACACCGTGTTTCACATCGCTTCGACCTGCCTGCGGCGCCGTCGCGATCGGGCGCGAATCTCGCGGGTTTCGAAATCGCGTCACGTTGGCCCGCTTCCTGCTTAAGTACGGTGAAGAGAATGCGCGCGCTTCATCGAAGAACCCTCGGCGTCGTTGCAGTCTGTGGAGCGCTGGTCGCCGCATTCGTCTGGCGACAAGAGCGAAGCGTGCATCGAGCCACCGACGGCGTCGCCGTTGCGGCGCCGTGTTCGAGCGGTGCGGATTCGTGCGCAGGCCACGTGCGCGCGGCAGGCTCGAGGGCGGCGCCGCGCGTCGCGGACCGGCCGAAGCTCCTCGCGTTTTCGAGCGAGAGTTGTCCCGCATGCAAGCGCGCCGCGCCTCGGCTCGATGCCGCCGTGAAGGCATGCGGCGGCGAGCGCGTCGTCGAGCGCACGGACGTCGACAGCGACGAGGGACAGGAGCTGGCCACCGCGTACGGTGTCGCGCTCATCCCGGCGTTCGTCAGCGTCGATTCCAACGGCCGTGAGGTCAGCCGACTGACGGGTGTTCAGACGGAACAGCGGCTCGAGCAGGCCATCGAGGAAGTCCTCGGCACGCGATGCGCTGCCGTCGACTCCGCGTCCGACGCCGAGCCCATGTGACGGCACGGCACGCCGCTGGCGAGGCAGGCGCCAACGCTCAAACCAGCTCGAACCTGCCGGTGCGCTCCTCGAGCCGGATGCGAAAGAGGATCGGCCGGGCGAACCCCGCTCGCCGGTGCACGTCCTCCTGGCGCACCCACTGCGCGCTCGCGCCCGATTCGAGGCGCGACAGTCGCGTCTGGAGCAGAGCCATCGCGCGCTCCTCCTCCTCGCTCGCGAGCTGCTCGAAGTGCCCGCGCGCGACGACGGTGCGCCAGTTGCTCATGCTGCGGATCTGCTCGACCTCGAAGCACACCTGCGGGTTGTGCTGCATGGCGCGGAGCTTCGTCCCGTCGCCGGTGTGCGCGTAGACGAACTGGCCGTCGTACACGTACGTGATCGGAACGATGTAGGGCCAGCCGTCGGTGACACAGCCGATCCGGCCGACGACCTCGGATCGCAGCAGCTCGTCGATTTCGGCGGCGTCCAGCTCACCCATCATGAACGTGTGCTCCGCCCCCAGGCGAGGCAAGGCGCGCACCGGGGATCGACACGCGGGCTACGCGTCCGGATCCGCCGTCGCCTCGAGCGCGCGGATGGCCTCGGCGAGCAGCGGCGCCACGGGGACGACGTCCCGCGGGGCGAGCAGGTCGCCACAGGGCGCGGCGACGCTGTCGGTCGTGATGATGCGCGCCAGCGGGAGCGCGCGCAGCCGCTCGAGAGCCGGCGGCGCGAACAGGCCGTGCGTCGCCACGACCATGACGGGCGTCCTCGCCCCCTGGGCGACGAGCAGCTCCACGGCGGCGGCGATGGTCCCCGCCGTCGAGACGATGTCGTCGACCAGCACGGGCGTGCGGCCCCGCACCTCGCCGATCACGCGCTCGGCCGCGACGTCGGCCGCCCCGAGCCTCTGCTTGTGGACGATGGCCATCGGTCGGCGGAGCAGCTGCGCGTACCGCTGCGCGAGCTTCGTGGCCCCGAGGTCTGGCGCCACGACGACGGCGTCGTCGCCCACGTGCGGCTCCGCGGCCCGCGCGAGGAGCGGCACGGCCGTCAGGAGCTCGACCGGGCAAGCGAAGCCGCCCTCGACGGCCGCGTTGTGGGGATCGACGACGAGGATGCGCTGCAGGTGCGCGCCCGCCAGCGCCCCCGCGACCACGCGCGCGCCGAGCGCGTCGCCCGCGCGCGTGCGGCGGTCTTGCCGCGCGTAGCCGAGGTACGGCACGGCGGCCGAGACGCCCAGCGCCCCGACGCGCCAGCAGGCGTCCGCGAGCAGAAGGACCTCGAGCAGGTGCTCGCCGACCGGCGCGGCCGTCGGCTGCACGATCACTACCCGCCGGCCACGCACCCGCTCGTCCACGCGCACGAGGAGCTCCCCGTCCGGCGTGCGCTCGAGCGCGCGAGGCAGCTGGGCCACCCCGAGCGCGCGCGCCATTGAGTCTGCGAGGGCCGCGTGGGCCGTACCCGAGAGCAGCCCGATCGGAGCGCGCATTCGCGCAGCGCGGTTCAAGACCGATGCCGCCGACGGGCGCCGGCGTCGACCGGGGCACGAGGCTCGCACCGTCGCTCGCGCGTCGTGGAGGCGGTGGAGCTGAGGCGAGTCGGCGAGGTCGTCTGGGAGATCGATCGCGCGCACCGGCCGGACATGCGCGTCCCGGTGCGCGTCGTCGCCGACGAGATCCTGCTCGAGCCGATCCGGCGCGACCGCAGCCTCGCGCAGCTCGTCAACGTCGCGACGCTGCCGGGCATCACGCGCTTCGCGATGGGGATGCCCGACATGCACGAGGGCTACGGCTTCCCGGTCGGCGGCGTGGCGGCGACGCTGCTGCCCGATGGCGTCGTCTCGCCCGGCGGCATCGGCTTCGACGTCAACTGCGGCGTACGGCTGCTGTCGACCGGGCTGCGCCGCGCGGACATCGGCTCCGTGGAGCCGCTCGTCCACGAGCTCAGTCGTTCGATACCCGTCGGCTACGGCCGCCACGGACGGCTCGTGCTCGAGGCCCGCGAGATCGACCAGGTGCTCGATCGCGGAGCCGAATACGTCGTGCGCGATCGCGGCCTCGGGCTCGCCGAGGATCTCGATCGCATCGAGTCGCGCGGATCGCTCCGCGAGGCCTCGTCGGCGCGCGTGTCCGATCGCGCCAAGCAGCGCGGTCACGACCAGCTCGGAACGCTCGGCGGGGGCAACCACTTCCTCGAGGTGCAGGTCGTGGACACCGTGCACGACGCGGCGGCGGCGGCGGCGCTCGGCCTTCGAGAAGGCGAGCTCACGGTGCTCGTTCACACCGGTTCGCGCGGCCTCGGCCACCAGGTCTGTACCGATTTCGTCCGGCGGATGGACGCCGCGCTCGCCCGGCACGGGATCGCGCTGATCGATCGGCAGCTCGCGTGCGCGCCGCTGTCGTCGCCCGAGGGGCGCGAGTACTTCCAGGCGATGTGCGCGGCCGCCAACTTCGCATGGGCCAACCGCCAGGTGCTCACGCACCGCGTGCGCGAGGCGGCGGCGCGCGTGCTCGGCAGCGGCGTGAGGGTTCGCGTCGTCTACGACGTGGCGCACAACATCGCGAAGATGGAGACGCTCGGCGGCCAGGCCGTGTGCGTGCACCGCAAGGGCGCGACGCGCGCGTTCGGGCCGTCGAGCCCCGACGTGCCCGCATCGTTCCGGAGCGTGGGACAGCCCGTGTTCGTGCCGGGGAGCATGGGGACGGCGTCGTTCGTCATGGTCGGGCTGGACTCGTCGTCCGACGTGTCGTTCGGCAGCGCGTGCCACGGCGCCGGGCGGGCGCTCAGCCGGACGGCAGCCAAGCACCGCGTGGTGGGGCACGCGCTGCGGCGCGAGCTCGAGGCGGCGGGGATCGTCGTGCGCTGCCCGTCCAACGAGGAGCTCGCGGAAGAGGCGCCGCTCGCCTACAAGGACGTCGAGCGCGTCGTCGACGTCGTCGCGCGCGCGGGCATCGCGAAGAAGGTCGCGCGCCTTCGGCCGCTCGGGGTACTCAAAGGGTAGAAGCGAGCGCTGCGGCTCGTCACACCCAGTGCGTCGTGTGGTGCAACGCCAGGCGGGACCACATCGCGAACGCGCCGTTGACGAGCGTGATGGCGGCCGCGGAGACGAGGAGACCTCGGGCTCCGCGCAGCTCGAAGCTCGCCATGAGCTTGTCGGTCAGCCAGAGCAGCACCGCGTTCACGATGAACGGCACGAAGAGGAACAGCAGCCCGAACGTCAGCAGCGCCGGCACGAAGAGCACGGCGTGGATGAGCCACCCGAGGAAGAAGTTGAGGACGCTGAAGACCACGGCCACGACGACCGCCGTGCTGGGCTTCTTGACGCGCACGATGGCCGGGAAGAACCGCGAGAGCGCGAAGACGGCCAGCGCGAGGACGACCAGGTGCAGAATCGCGTGCATGTCGGAAAGCTAATCACGGGCCGTGCTCGCGCCAGCTCGACCGGTCGCACCCGGCCCTACCGTGCGCACGCGCCCACGAGCGCCGCCGGCACGCCCGGGCTCGAGGCCCAGTGCGCGTGCACGTACGACGCGACCACGTTCCGCACGCGGTAGCCCTCCGGCACCGAGTCGGGGCTGCCGCGCGTTCGAAGCGCGTACACGTGGTCCGTCGAGGCCCGATCGGCCGCCGGCGACAGCTCGGAGTAGCGGAACTGGTGGCCGCGGAAGCGCGTGCACGCCGGGCCGAGGATCGTGGCGGCGCGCGTCTCCACCTCCACGTAGCCGAGGGCCTGGAGCTGCGGGCACATGCGCGCTTCGGCCGGAATGACGCCCGCCATCGCATGGCGCGCGCCGTCGATCGTGACGATCGCGCGCGTCAGGTACATGAGCCCCCCGCATTCGGCGTAGACGGGCGCCCCGCCCTCGGCGAACGCGCGGACCGCGTCGCGCATCGGCCCATTGGCGGCGAGATCGCGGGCGAAGAGCTCCGGGTAGCCGCCGCCGAGATAGAGGCCGTCCACCTCGGGCAGCCTGCGGTCGGCGATGGGCGAGAACGGGACGAGCTGCGCGCCCAGCGCTTCGAGGCGACGCAGGTTGTCGGCATAGTAGAAGTGGAACGCGCTGTCCTGCGCGATGCCGATGCGGCACGAGCCGGCGCGGGCGGGCGAGGCGGTCGGTCCGGCGGCGTCGCCGACGGCGATCGGCGGCGCCGAGCGCGCGATCTCGAGCAGCGCGTCGATGTCGATCCATCGGGAGGCCTGGTCGGCCCAGTGGTCGAGGAGCGCGTCGGGTACCGTCGCTTCGTCGGCGGTGCGCAGACCGAGGTGACGCTCGGGGAACGCGTGGCTCGCGTCCGCCGGAAGACCGCCGACGACGGGCGGCGCTTTCTGCGCGACGTGGAGCAGATCGAGGTGCCCGCGACCTCCGACGCGGTTGGCGACGACGGCCGTGACGCGGAGGACCGGGTCGAACGACGCGAAGCCGTGCACGATCGCCGCGAGGCTCCGGGCCATGCCCCCGGCGTCGACGACGAGCGCGACCGGCGCCTCGAGCCACTTCGCGATCTGCGCGGTGGATCCGTCGTCGCCGTCCGCGCCGGCCCCGTCGAAGAGGCCCATCATCCCCTCGATGAGGGCCACGTCCGCCCCGCGCGAGGCAAGCGCGAACGTCGCCAGCACGGCGTCCCGTCCCATCATCCAGCCGTCGAGGCTCTGCGACGCGGCCCCGGCGGCGCGCGCGTGGTAGGTCGGATCGAGGTAGTCGGGCCCGCACTTGAAGACGGCGACGCGCAGCCCGCGGGCGCGGAGCGCGCGGGTCAGCGCGACCGAGACCGTCGTCTTGCCGACGCCGCTCGAGACGCCCGCCAGGACGAGGCGCGGGGTGTTGCAGACGCGATGCATCACGCGGTCGTCATAGCGGGCAAGCGTCGCGTCGTCAGGCAGCGTGCGATGACCGCGCTACTCCACCGGATGAATGCGCTCCCCCGCCGAGAGTCGCCACCGGGCGATTCGTGTGGCCGGGAGCACGACCCTGGCTACCCTCATGTTCCAGCGCCATGGACGCCCACGAGCACGGTCAGCACCACCAGGACCACGGCCACCACCACCACCACCGCGAGCACGGGCACCAGCACGATCGCGGTGCGCGCGGCTTCCTGAGATACCTGCGGCTGCTTCCGCGCATGTGGACGTCCGAGGTCAATCGAGAGGTCGTGAGGTCGCTCGCCCCGACCAGGGGGGAGCGCGTGGTGGACCTCGGCGCGGGCATGGGCGCGGCCACGGTGGAGGCAGCGCGGAGCGGCGCGACGGTCGTCGCCGTGGACCCGATGCCGTACATGCGCCGGCTCCTGCGGCTACGCCGCCGCTGGCAACGCCATCGAGCGGCGATCCGGGTCGTGGACGGCGCCGCCGAGTCCCTGCCTCTCGAGAACGGGAGCGTGGACGCGCTCTGGACGGTCAACACCATCCATCACTGGACGGAGCGCGACGGCGCTTCGCGGGAGCTCGCCCGCGTGATGAAGGCGGGCGGGCGCGTCCTCCTGGTCGACGAGGACTTCGACGATCCCTCGCACCCCGAGCACCGGCGCGTGCGGGCACGGCGCGCACGACACGGGCACCACTTCGAGGAGGTCGACCCCGAGCTGCTCGCCGCCGCCCTGCGCCGCGCCGGCTTCGCCGAAGCGCACGGCTCGCGCACGACCTTCGCAGGCCGCCCCGCGAAGGTCATCCGGGCGACGCGCTGACGCAGCGCCGATCGACGCCGCCGGCGGTCACACGCCCGTGGGGATGACCTCGGAGTCGTGCTCCTCGAACGGGAGCTCGCCCTGGTACGAGTAGACGTGGTGTCGCCGCAGGTGATGGCTCTGCGAGTGCCGGGCGCACCACCACGTGCGCCCCTGGGTCGCTGCGCGAACGCTCACGCAGTCCGGGCAGGGCGGCTCGATGACCACGACGTGCGACTCCGTCGGCCGCGGACGCGGTCCGGCGACGAGGACCGGACGCGAGGTCAGCGCCACGATGCGGCCGGACGTCGAGCCGAGGAGGAGCTTCTTCACGTCCGGGCGCTTGCCCGTACCGACGACGACGAGGTCCGCGTCGACGTCCTCGGCGAGCTGCGCGATCTCGTGAGCTGCGTCGCCGGTCCGAACGTGCAGGCCGACGAGGCGCCGCTTCAGCGCATCGAACGCCTGCGCCTTCTCGGACACGTAGAGGCGCAACAGCCCCGCCTGGGTGCGGGCCCCCTCGGGCGTCGCGTCGGCGGGAAGCGCGTAGACGACGTGCAGGTGGCCCCCCGGGATGCGCGCCACGATGCGGGCGGCCTGGTCGAACGCGTAACCGCTCGAGACGGTGTCGGCCAGGTCGAGACCCAGGACGAGGACGAACGGCGAATCCATCGAAACGGTGGTGCTCATGCCGCGGGGGGCTCTGCATCAAGCGCGCCCCGGCCCAGCGGCCGCCGAACGCATCGCTCCACGAGCGCGCAGCAGCATCCGGGCCGCGTATCGTGCGCTCGCCGGCAAAGGATGCGCGCGCCGGTCAGGGCATCGTGCCGGGAAGCTCGCCGCCCGCCGCGTCGGCGCGGTCGCGCAGCTTCTGCGCGGCGGTGGCGCGCTGCTCGGGCGTGAGGATCGGCAGCACGGTCTCGATCATGCCGAGCATGTGATCGGCCCCGTGCACGGCCTTCTGGGAGAGGTCCTGCGCGGGGGCGACCTCGTCCATCACGAACCGGTCCTGCTCGAACGCGTCGAGCATCTTGTGTCCTCGCTCGCGGGCCTCTGCCCACGGCGCCCCGGCGTGCTCGCCGGCGGCGGCGCGCTGGCGCATGGCCTGGAAGCGCTGGCGGAGAGCGGTCTTGATCTGCGTCTTCTGATCGTCCGAGAGCTGCAGGTCCGCCGCCCACTGCGCGAGCGGGTGCTTGGCCTTCGGGTCGCCCACCTTGTGATGGATGCGCGCCTTCAGCGCGTCGACGAAGGCCACGCGCTGATCGTGCGTGAGGATCTCGTGCAGCTGCTCGAGCGACGCCCTGTCCGCCGGCTGCGTCGCCCGAAGGGCCGCGACGAGGGCGTCGATCTTCGGCTGCAGCGCGGCGCGGTCGATCTGCCCGACCTGCACCTGCGCGGCGACCGCGAGCGCCAGGTCGCGGTGTGCGGCGCGCACCGGAGCGTGGCGCGCCTCGGTGTCGGCCGCGAGCTTCTCGATGGCGGCGCGCTGCGATGCGGTGAGCGGGACGTCCCCGAGCGCGTCGCCGGCCAGCTTGACGACGCCGTGCGCCCCTTGTGCGACGGGAGCGCGCGTCGTCGCCGTTTCGGCCGTGACCGGCGGCTCCGAGGTGGTGGCCCCGCCGCTGCAGCCGAGGGCGGGCGCGGCGAGGGCGAGCGAGAGCGGAAGGGCGAAGCGCGAGAGGGTGCGGAGCATGGGCATCACCTGCTGCCCATTGTGATGCATGCGCGGCCGTCTGGGTGCGGCTCGGCCGGTAAAGCTGCGTAAACGCCGCCCGGCCTAGAAAATGAACACGCCGCAGGCGATGACCGTCGACCAGAGGCCCTTGGGGTGGCCCTCGGCGCTCTGGACGATGTTGCGCGTCTTGAGGATCGTCTTCTCGAAGCGGAACACCTGCTCGCGCTCGCTCCACGCCTTCTCGGCGTCGAACTCGATGCCGAGCGTGGTCGCGAGCATCGTCGCGGCCAGGTCCTCCGCGTAGTCGCCCGCCTTCTTGGCGGTCTCGCCGTAGCTGTGGTGCTCGGAGAGGTAGCCGTAGCGGTCCTTGTCGGCCGGGCGCGCCAGGCCGATCGACGCGGCGATGAGGCGGTTCGGCTCGTTCGTGTCCTGCCGGGCCATGACGCAGTGGACGATCTGCCCCGGCATGATGAGCTTCTCGCCCTCCTTGCGGCTGATCTCGCTGCAGCGCGGCGGGAAGATGGAGCTCACCGTGACGAGGTTGGCCTTCTCGATGCCGGCATCGCGGAGCGCCAGCTCGAACGACGACAGGCGGTCCTTGTGCACGCCGACGCCGTTCGTGAAGAAGATCGCCTTCGGCACGAACATCTCGTGCATCAACGGGTAGCCGCTCTCCCCGAGCACGATCTTGTTCTTGTGCGGATCCTTCTTGGCCATCGTTTGGTCGCGAGATTACCCGGTTCGAACCGTTCGCTTCGTGAATTTCGACGAGCTCGCTACGGGGGCAGTGCGCCCGCTCACCCCGCCGTCTTCTTCGCCGCCGCCTTCTTGGCGCCGGTCTTCTTGCCCGCAGCGGGCTTCTTGGCCGGGGCGGCGGCCGCGGGAGCGGCGCTCGCGGTCTTGGTGCGCTTGCTGAGCGAACGGTACGCGTCGTACAGGCGCGGCACCGGCCACGCCGACAGGCGCTGGCGGAGGCCGGCGTCCTTGGAGCGCTTCTCGAGCTCCAGGATGGCGTCGATGAGCTTCTCGCGCGTGCCGAACTTCTCCTTCACCTCCGTGAAGGTGGCGTGCAGGCGCAGGAGCTTGGCGTTGGACACGTGGGCGAGGCCCTTGGCCTTGTTGGTGCGCGCGACCCAGAGATCGTCGCTGGTGAACTTCTCGACGGCGGCGACCAGCTTCGCCTTGTCGCCGAACTTCTCCTTCACGAGCACGAGGGGGCTCTTGGTGGCCATGGGACTGACTTCCTTTCGAGGGTGCGCGAGATGACTCGCGCGGCAAAAACGGGGGCGGAACCTAGCAAGCAGCCCGCGCCATCGCAAGGGCAGAGGTGTAAGGTCCCGCAGCGTGCGCGCGTTCGGAGGGAGCGATGGCGAGACGAGCGAAGGCGATCGGGATGGCCGTGCTGCTCGCGGTGGCGAGCGGCTGCGGCGCCGAGGCGAAGCCCGCCGAGGCCCCCTCGGGAATGTACGGGGGCGCGGCACCAGCGCCTGCCGCCGACGGGATGGTGAGCCGCGCGGAAACGCCCCCCGCGCAGCTCGCGATGGCTCCGCCGCCAGCCCCGCCGGGCGCGCCGGGCTCACCGGCCGCGCCCCCGACGGTGGCCGACGTGCCGCACGGCGCGGCGATGCTCATCTACACGGCCAACCTCACGCTCGCCGTCTACCAGGTCGAGCCGCAGCTCGACGCCGTCGAGCGCATCGGCCGCGACCTCGGCGGCTACCTGTCGCTCCGCCAGGACAACGCGATCACCATCCGCGTGCCGCGCGACCGCTTCGACGAGGCCGTCGCCCGCGTCGAGAAGCTCGGTGACGTCACCCACCGCGACATCCGCGCGCAGGACGTGACCGACCAGTACGTCGACCTCGACGCGCGCCTGAAGAACGCGTACGCGATGCGCGACCGGCTGCAGCAGCTGCTCGAGAAGGCCGACGTCAAGAACGCGCTCGAGATCGAGAAAGAGCTCGGCCGCGTAACCGAGGACATCGAGCGGATGGAGGGCAAGCTCAAGCTCCTGCGCGACCAGATTGCCTATTCCACGATCACGGCCACGTTCGCCGCGCTCTCGCCGCAGACCGTGCACGACACGTCGCTGCTCGCCCCGTTCCCCTGGCTGCAGCAGCTCGGCCTTCAGCCGCTGCTCGACGTGCACCCGTGAGGCCGGCCATGAAGCTCTCCTGGCTCTCGCTGTCGCTGCCCCTGCTGCTCGGCGCCGCCGCCTGCGGCCGCCCGTTCGACGTCAAGACGCCGCCCGGCCTGGTGGAGCTCGAGGACCAGCAGCCGCAGTACGACTACCGCGCGATCGCGCCCGAGGGCGTAGTCGTGGCCGTGCGCGCGATCGACACCGACGACCGCGGCGATCTCGAGTTCTGGACGCGGGCCACGACGCTGCGCATGCGACAGCTCGACGGTTACGCGCTGCTCGGCGCCGCGGACGTGAAGTCGCGCGACGGGACGCCGGGCCGCGAGCTGCGCTTCGGCCACGACGAGAACGGCAAACCGTACCTGTACACGGTGCGCCTGTTCGTCGCGCAGCAGCGCCTGTTCATCGTCGAGGCGGGCGGGCCGCGCGATCAGGTGTTGCGCTACCAGCCGTCGATCGACTGGATGGAAGCGAGCGTGAAGGTCCGCTGCGACGGCCTGCTCGCGCCGGTGCTGTCGTCGCACACGTGCAACCGGTGGTGATGCGCTACGGCGACTGCGACGACCAGAGGCTCGCCTCGATGACGTCGGGGATGCTGCGGTAGCGGTGATAGAAGCGCGTGACGTTGCCGACGTACGAGCGCGTCTGATCGAAGGGCGGGATGCCGCCGAAGCGAATGACGGCGCCGTCGCCCGCGTTGTAGGCGGCGATCGTCAGCTCGAGATCACCGTTGAACTCGTTGGCCAGGATCCGGAGCAGGCGCACGCCGCCGAAGATGTTCTCGCGCGGATCGTCGATGTCGCGGACCTGCAGCAGCGCCGCCGTGTCCGGCATGAGCTGCATCAGCCCGCGCGCGCCCGAGACGCTGACGGCGCGCGGGTCGTAGTTGCTCTCGCAGCGGATGACCGCGCGCACGAGCTGCTCGGGGATCTGGTAGAGCGTCGCCGCCTCACGGATCCACTCGTCGTAGCGGGTGAATCGCGCGATGTCGTGGTCGCTCGGGGGGACGGGCACGACGCCGGGCGCGACCCCCGCCTTCTGCCAGCCGTTGCCGCGGATGTAGACGTGGTAGCGCTTGTCGCGGTTGGGGATGTTCGTGAAGTGAATCACCCCCTGGGAGTCCGTGTACGTCCAGATGTCGGCCTGCGCCAGGGTGGGCAGGCCCAGGACGGCCAGGACGGCGGCGGCTCTCAGGACGCGCTGCAAGGCGGGGCTCTCCGATGGAAATGGTGCCAAGGACGGGCTGCCGCCGCAAGCTTGCCGCCCTCGACCACCTTTCATTCCAGGGCCCGGGGCTCTAGGTTGGTCCCAGGTTTGTCCGATGGGGCCCCGGCCCCATCCCAGGTTTGTCCGATGGGGCCCCGGCCCCATCGGGGAGCTACTTCGAGCGTCTCATGCAGGACTGGTCGATCCCCCTCATCGTGGCGACCGCAGGCTTTCTGGTCGTGCTGCTGTGGCAGGTGCGGCCGATGGTCGGCTGGGGACGCCAGCGGGGCGCGAGCCGGGACGAAGTACGCGCGGCGCAAGAGCGCATCGAATCGGCCAAGACCGACGAGGAGCGCGCAATGGCGCTCTGCGATGCGGCGGATCTGCTCGCCCCGAGCAGCGCCAAGGGGCTGTACCTGCGCGCCATCCGCGCCAATCCGTCCTCGGTGCGCGTCATCGAGCGCGCCGTCGCCGGCCTTCGCCGTCGCCCGCGGGCGCTCGAGTCGGTGCTCTGGCGCCACCTCGCCTCTTCGCGCTGGACCGACACCCGCGAGGCGAGCCGCGCCGCGCTCGACGCCCTTCGCGCCCTCTACGAGGGCCCGCTTCGCCGCGCGGTGCGCGCCAAGGCGATGGCCAACGCGCGCGACGCGTTGAAGTAGAGGCCTGCTCGCCGGTTCGCTCGCGCTTCCCGGTCGCGCATTCGACTCACTCGTCGACATCGCCGTTCGCCTCGGCGCATCCTCGTTTTCGCTCGGCGGCGTAGGCTTTCGCTTCAATCGGGTGCGGCTCTCGTTCGGCGACGCAGCCGTTCGCTTCAATCGCGAACGGCCTTCGTCGAGCGATGCAGCCCTTCGCCTCAATCGCGTTCGGCTCTCCTCGAGCGATGCAGCCCTCTGCTTCGGTCGAGAACGGCTGCCGCTCCTCCACGCGGCCCACTGCTTCATTCGAGCGCGCCTCTCGCTCGCCGAGGGATCCCTCGCCCTCGAGCGCACACGGCTATTGCTCACGGACGGGGCCTTTCGCTTCGATCGCACTCGGCTTCCGCTCGTCCGCAGGGGCCCGTCCTTCATGCCTGCACCGCTCTCCTTCGCCCACACGCGGCCGGGGCTCTTCGGCGCGCGGCTCTCGTTCGTCCACACGCAGACGAACGTCGTCCGCACGCGACTCTCGCTCGCCCGCACGTGGCCGCGCTTCGTCCGCGCGCTGCTCTCCTTCTCCCGCACGCGGCCGTCCTTCGTCCGCGCCCGGCTCTCGTCCATCCGCGTGCCGGCGAGCGTCACCCGCACACGGCTCTCGTGCGCTCGCACGTGGCCGTGCTTCATGCGCACACGGCTGTCGTTCGTCTGCACGTCGATGAGCGTCGCCCGCACGCGGTTTTCACTCGCCCGCGCGCGGCCGTGCTGCATCGCCATGCCGCTCTCCTTCGGCCCCACGCGGAGGAGCCTCGTCCAAGAGCGGCCTCGATTCGGCTGCACGCGGCCGTGCTTCGCGCGTGCACGGCTCTCGTTGGTCCGCACGCAACCATGCCTCGTCCGTGCGATGTTCTCGTTCGCCGGGCCAGGCGATGCAGGCCCGCGCCTCACCCAGGCGGCCAGAACACGTGGGGCAGCGCGTGGCGGTGCCAGAGCGAGAGCCAATCCATCAGCCCCGCGACCGTAATGTGCACGAGGAAGCCCTGGTAGATGCTCTTCGTCTTCATCGACAGCGACCCGAGCGCGATGCCCGCGACGATGGCGCCGTTCGCCTCGAGGAACGGCTTGCCGTAGTGGATCATGCAGTACGGCACCGCCATCGCGAAGATGGCGCCCGACCCGAAGCTCCGCCGCAGCGCGCCCAGCCAGAAGCCGCGGAAGAACATCTCGAGGCCGAAGAACTGCACGAAATACATGGCCTCCCACGAGAGGAAGTCGTACCAGGAGCGCGAGGCCGTCTTGTAGAAGGGGTAGTACGCGCCGAAGTCGGGCTGGCGCGAGACGATCAGCATCGCCGGCAGGACGACGGCCAGGAACAGCCCGTAGATCCACGCGTGCTTGAAGAAGCCCTTCGTCCGCAGGCCCATGTCGAGCAGCGAGTCCTCGCGGAAGAACACCTTCCAGAGCGAGAACGGGATGAAGACGTAGCCGGCGACGCGCGTGAAGACCCACCAGCCGAATCCGTACAGCTCGTCGTACTTGTAGAGCTTGATGGCCTTGGGATGGACCGCGTCGAGCTTCGCGAGCAGCGGGCGGATCGCCTGGTCGAAGTAGGTGCGCCCGCCGTAGTACTCCTGCAGGGTCAGGATGACGGCGCACATGGCGAGCGCGACGAAGGGCCGGAAGTCGGTCCGCCCCTCCTCGGCCATCTTGGTACGCCAGCGGTTGGCGTCCTCGTCGAGCTCCTTCCAGGTCCCGCGGAAGAACAGCCACAGCGCGGGGAGCAGGATGAGCAGCGCGGGGATGGGGACGATGGGCTTGATCGTCTCCAGAAGCGAATTGAACCCGCCCGCGTTCGGGGGCAGCACAGGCGGCTGCATTGCTGGGCCGCAGCCTAGTCGGGACTAGGATGCCGCGCTACGGATTGATAACACCCCAAGCGACCCCAATGACCCCCGACGATCGTTCCAAGTCCGTCCGCTCCCCGGCGGAGCGTGCCGAAGAGAAGCTCCCCAACTTCGTGCTCGAGCTCGTGCAGGCCGACGTGGCCGCGGGCAAGAACGGCGGCAAGGTGATGACCCGCTTCCCGCCCGAGCCGAACGGGTACCTGCACCTCGGTCACGCCAAGGCCATCTGCCTGAACTTCGGCATCGCGCAGCAGGTGCCGGGCGCCGTGTGCAACCTGCGCTTCGACGACACGAACCCCGCCGTCGAGGAGGAGGAGTTCGTCCGCTCCATCCAGGAGGACGTGCGCTGGCTGGGCTTCGACTGGGACGACCGCCTCTATTTCGCGTCCGACTACTTCGAGAAGCTCTACTCGTTCGCCGAGCGGCTGGTCGAGCAGGGAAAGGCGTACGTCGACAGCCAGACGCTCGAGGAGATGCGCAAGGGGCGCGGCAACTTCTACGAGCCCGGACGCGTCAGCCCGTACCGCGACCGCGCCGTGGCCGAGAGCCTCGATCTCCTCCGGCGCATGCGCGCCGGCGAGTTCCCGGACGGCACGCACGTGCTGCGCGCCAAGATCGACATGCAGTCGCCCAACCAGAACCTGCGCGACCCGGTGATGTACCGCATCAAGCGCGAGCACCACCACCGCACGGGCGACGCGTGGTGCATCTACCCGACGTACGACTTCGCGCACGGCTACTCGGACGCGATCGAGGGGGTGACTCACTCGATCTGCACGCTCGAGTTCGAGAACCACCGGCCGCTCTACGACTGGTTCCTCGAGCAGATCCCGTTCGACCCGCGCCCGCAGCAGATCGAGTTCGCAAAGCTGCAGCTGACGTACACGACGTTCTCCAAGCGCCGGCTGAAGAAGCTCGTCGGGGGCAAGCACGTCGACGGCTGGGACGATCCGCGCCTGCCGACGCTCGCGGGGATGCGCCGGCGCGGCTACACGCCGGAGGCGATCCGCGCCTTCTGCGAGCGCGTCGGCGTCTCCAAGCGAAACAGCTTGATCGACGTCTCGCTGTTCGAGCACATCGTGCGCGAGGATCTCAACGCGCGTTGCCGACGGGCGATGGGCGTGGTGCGCCCGCTGCGCGTCGTGCTCGAGAACTACCCGGAGAACGAGGAGGAGTCGTTCGAGGCGCCGTGGCATCCGGAGGACGCGAGCCAGGGCTCGCGCAAGGTCCCCTTCGGCCGCGTGGTCTACATCGACCGGGAGGACTTCGCCGAGGTGCCGCCCAAGGGCTGGTTCCGGCTGACGCCCGGGGGCGAAGTGCGCCTGCGCTACGCGTGCATCATCAAGTGCCAGAGCGTCGTGAAGGACGAGCGCGGCGAGATCGTCGAGCTGCGCTGCACCTGGGACCCCGACTCGCGCGGCGGCAACCCCAAGGATGGACGCAAGGTGAAGGGGACGCTGCACTGGGTGTCGGCCAAGCACGGCGTGGCTGCCGAGGTGCGCCTCTTCGATCGCCTCTTCAAGACCGAGAACCCCGGCGGCGACGAGGACGGCGATTTCATCAAGGACCTCAACCCCGACTCGGTGGAGGTCGTGCGCGGCGTCGTCGAGCCGGCGCTCGGAACGATGAAGCCCGGCGAGCGCGCGCAGTTCGAGCGCGTCGGCTACTTCTGCGTCGACGGGGACTCGAAGGCGGGCGCGCTCGTCTTCAACCGCACGATCACCCTGAAGGACTCCTGGGCGGCCAAGCAGGGCAAGTGACGCGCGGGAGCGCGCCTTGGCGACGCGTCATTCTCCGCTCGGGCGCGCGGCGTTCACGGCGGCCGAGGATCGTCTTCACGCTCGACAACGTGCACGCCGCTTGCGGTATCGTCCGAGGCCCGTGGCCGCGCCGCAGCGCTCGTTCGAAGCCGACAGTCAGGTCCTCGCGATGCTCGAGCGCGCCTTCGAGCACCACGCCGGCGACGACGCGCGCATCGACGTCAAGGAGCTGCAGAAGGCGCTCGGCCTGCGCAGCGAGTACCTCGCCCGCCGGGTGCTGAAGGCCTTCGACGCCGACGGCGACGGGGCCGTGTCGAAGGGCGAGTTCCTGGCCGGCGTTCGCGCGCTGGTCTTCGGGAGCGACCGCGACAAGCTGTACTTCGCGTTCCGCGTGCACGATCACGACGGCGACGGCGCGCTCGGGCGCGAGGACGTGCTGCGGATGATCACGATGAGCCTCGGCGAGAGCGAGGTCGTCGAGCGCTCGACGCAGCCGCCCGAGTACCTGACCCGCGTGCTGTTCTCGATGGCCGACACCAACCGCGACGGGCGCATCTCGTTCGAGGAGCTCGAGGCGGTCATACGCAAACGCCCCGAGCTGCTCTGGCGGATGACGCGCAACGAGGCAGTCTGGATCGCGCCCAACGAGGACCTGCTGGCGTGGCTCGACGATCGCGCCGCGCGACGCTTCGCCCGTTTTCGCAGGCTGCGCGAGGAGGGGTGGCGGCCGGCGGTGTTCCTGGCGCTCTGGGCGCTGGCGAACCTCGCGATCTTCGCGCTGGCGATGACGCGCAGCCCCGCGGGCCCCGCGCAGGCGCCGCCGATGCAGCTCGGACGCGCGCTCGGCAAGTGCATCGACTTCGACGGCGCGCTCATCCTCGTGCCGATGATGCGCCGGCTGCTCACGCGCGTGCGCGCGACGTGGCTCGGGCGACTCGTGCCGGTCGACGAGTCGATCGCCTTCCACAAGGTGGTCGGCCACACGCTCTTCGCGCTCGCGGTCGCGCACACGACGGCGTTCGTCTGGGCGTACGCGGTCGGGCACGCATCGTCGCCCGTGTGGGGAATCGCGCTGACCGGCCGCGGGTTGACGGGCGCCCTGCTGCTGACGGTGTTCGCCGTCATGTGGGTGTCCTCGCTGGCGTTCATCCGCAGGAGCAGCCGCTTCGAGCTGTTCTACTTCACGCACCTGCTGTACGCGGTGTGGCTGGCGCTGGCGATCGTGCACGCGCCGTCGTTCCTCCTCTGGGCCGGGGTGCCGCTGCTCGGCTTCGCGGTCGAGCAGCTGTGGCGGCGGCGGCGGCGCGCCCCGGCGTGCGCCGTCCTGTCCGCCCGGGCGCTGCGCTCGGGCGTCACGCGCCTCGAGATCGAGAAGCCGCCGGGCTTCGCCTACGGCCCGGCCGACTACTGCTTCCTGCGTCTCCCGGGCGTGGCGCGGCGCGAGTGGCACCCGTTCACGATCAGCAGCGCGCCCGAGCGATCCACGCTCACCTTCCACGTACGGTCGCTCGGCAACTGGACGGGCGCGCTGCGGCGCATGGTCGAGCGCACGCCGGATCCGCCGGGGCTGGTCGCGTACGTCGACGGCCCCTACGGCTCGCCGAGCGCACCCATCTTCGACTCGCGGTTCGCGGTGCTCATCGGTGCCGGCATCGGCGTGACCCCGTTCGCGAGCGTGCTCGAAAGCATCGTCCTACGTGGCAATGCCGGGAGCGAGCGGCCGTCGCGCCTCGAGAAGGGGTACTTCTTCTGGCTCAACCGCGACCAGTACTCGTTCGAGTGGTTCGCCGCGTTGCTGGCGCAGCTCGAGAGGATGGACACGCGCGGGCTGCTCGACTTCCACCTGTGCATGACCGGCGCGCGCGCCGGGGTGACGGCCATGGGGCTCGAGCTCGCGCGCGAGATCCTGCACGCTGCCGGCCGCAGCGACATCATCACGGGGCTTCGCACGCACACGCACGTCGGGCCGCCGGACTGGGCGGGGATGCTCGGCGCGATCGCGCACCGCCACCAGCCCGAGCGCGTCGACGTCTATTTCTGCGGGCCGCCCGGCCTCGCCGCCAAGCTGCGGCGCGTCTGCGGATCGCTCGGCATGGCCTTCCACGAGGAGAAGTTCTAGGCGATGCGCGCGCGCCCCGGACTCGTCGCGTTGGGCCGCTGGCTCGGTCCCCTCGCCCTCGCGGGCGAGGTGCTCGCGGGCGGGATGGCCGGCTTCGGCTGCGGATCGCAGGCGCCGGACGCGACGACCACGACCGCGGCCGCCGACTCGAACCGCAAGATGGAATGCGCGTCGTGCCACATGCCCGAGTACCAGTCGGCTCCGAAGCACGTCGGGAAGAAGCCGACGAAATGCGCCGTCTGCCACACGAGCGACGCCTGGCGCCCGCCGGTGCTCAATCACAGGTGGCCGCTCACGGGCGCGCACCAGAAAGCCGATTGCTTCTATTGCCACAAGGGCGATCCGGTCGTGTTCATGGGGACGCCCAAGGCGTGCGTCGGATGCCACCAGGCCGACTACGACAGGGCGCCCGGGCACGCGGGCCGCTTCCCGACCACGTGCGAGCAGTGCCACTCGACGACGGCGTGGAAGCCGACGCTCCCGCACGAGGAGCCGCCCCCGCCGGCGACCACGACTCCCGCGACGATCCCCACCGCTCCCGCGAAGCGCGCGCCGGCTCCCCACGTCGCGCCCACGCCGACGAAGCCGCTCCCGCCGCACCCGCATCCCGCGCCGACGCCCAACCCGACCGTCGAGCCGACGTCGCACGCGAGCCGGCGGCTCTGATTGCACGTGACCTCGCCGCGGCGCCGCCCGCGGCGCACCATGGCGCGCACCTTCAGCGCTTGTCGCTCGCCTCGGCCGCCGCCTTCAATCGCGAGAGCGTCCGCTCGCGCCCGAGCGCCGCGATGACGTCGTAGAGGCCGGGGCTGGCCGTCCTCCCGGTCAGCGCGACCCGCGCCGGCTGAGCGACGTCCTTGATCTGCAGCGCGCGCTCGGCGAGCCACGCGTTGACGCGGGCTTCCAGCGCAGCGGCGCTCCAGGGCTCGACGCCGCCGATGGCGTCGGCGAAGTCGCGCAGGCGCGGCGCGTTCGCCGCGACGAGGAACTTCGTCTCGGCGGCGGGATCCATGGCCGGCGGATCGCGGAAGACGAAGTCGAGCCGATCGGCCGCGTCGGCGAACGTCGTCGCGCGCTCGCGCACCATCGGCACGCACGGCGCGACGCGCTCGGCGGTCACCCCGTGCAGGCCTCGCTTCTCGAGGAACGGCACGACGCTGCGCGCGTACGCGTCCGTCGGCGTCAGGCGCTCGCTCTTCAGGTGCTCGTGGTCGATGGCCAGGAACTTCTTCGCGTCGAACTTGCCGTCGCTGCGGTTGCAGTGGTCCCAGTCGAACGCCTGAACGAGGTCGTCGAGCGAGAACACCTCCTGGTCGCCGTGCGACCAGCCGAAGCGCGCGAGGTAGTTGAGCACCGCGTGCGGCGCGTAGCCCTGATCGCGATACTCGGTGACGCTCACGGCGCCGTGGCGCTTGCTCAGCTTCTCGCCGTTGGGGGCGAGCATCATCGGCAGGTGCGCGAACCGCGGCGGCGGCGCGCCGAACGCCTCGTAGAGGAGGATCTGCGGCGGCGTGTTGACCATGTGATCGCGCCCGCGCGCGACGAGCGTGATCTCCATCGTCATGTCGTCGACGACGGCGCCGAAGTTGTATAGCGGCACCCCGTCGCTGCGGAGGAGCACGAAGTCCTGCTGCGCGGCGTTGGGCGTCGTGACCGCGCCGAAGACCTCGTCGACGTACGTGACGCTGCCCGCGTCGGGCACCTTGAAGCGCACGACGTACGGCAGGTCGGGCTGGTCTTTGCGGTCGCGGCAAGTGCCCGGGTACTTGAAGGTCGCCTTCGGGTCGCGCGCCTTGAGGGCCTGGCGCGCCGCCTCGAGCTCCTCCTTGGTGCAGTAGCAGCGATAGGCCCTGCCCTCGCCGATGAGCCGCTCGGCGTGCTCGCGGTAGAGCGCGAGCCGCTCCATCTGCGTGTACGGCCCGTGCTTTCCTCCGACACCCGGCCCCTCGTCCCACGCGAGTCCCAGCCACTTGAGCGAATCGAGGATGATGCGCACGCTCTCGTCGGTGCTGCGCTCTTGATCGGTGTCCTCGATGCGCAGGACGAACGTCCCTTTCGTCTTTCTGGCCCACAGCCAGTTGAACAGCGCCGTGCGCACGCCGCCGATGTGCAGGTATCCGGTGGGCGACGGCGCGAAGCGAACGCGCGCGGGGGTCGTCATGGCGCGTGACGGTTAGCAGACCGGACCGCGTGCTTCCACCGCGAGCGCGAGCGCGGGTCCGGGGCTATTCTCCGCGGCCCTCTTGTCCGATCCGCACCCCCTCCTCGGCAAGACGACGTGGACGCTGCTGACGATGGTCGCGGCGCTGGCCCTCCCCTACACGACGCCGGCGCTGCGCAAGCTCCGGGTCGTGCGTGCGCCGTGGGATCACGCCTCCGGCGACGACCCGCCGCCGGCCGCGGCCGCCGCGATGCTCGCGCCCATGGGCAGGGTGGGCGAGCAGGCTCTGCCCGCCTCCGAGAACACGCCCACCATCAACAACGCCCTTCCCGAAGAGGCGTCCACCCCGCTGCCGGACATCGATCCACGCGTGCGCGCGCGGCTGCGCACCGTCGCCATCGAGGACCCGAGCGGCCACGCGCTCGACGCCTTCTTCGAGCGCCTCGTCCGCACCGAGCGCAAGGAGCCGGGCGCCGTCACGCGCATCCTGCACTACGGCGATTCGGTCATCGCGAGCGACTACATCTCGGGCACCGTGCGCCGCCGGCTGCAGGCGCGCTTCGGCGACGCCGGGCACGGCTTCGTCCTCATCGCCAACCCGTGGGAGTGGTACTTCCACAACGACGTCGTGCACGGCTCGGAGGGCGACTGGGACGCGAACAAGCTCGCCGGGCCCTGGACGCGCGACGGGATGTACGGCCTGGGGGGCGTGTCGTTCTCGAGCTACGGGGGCGGCTCGGCGTGGTTCGGCACGCCCGCGCGCGGCGACTACGGGCGACACGTCTCGCGTTTCGATCTCTACTATCTCGAGCAGCCGGGCGGCGGCGACGTCGAGATGAAGGTGCGCGGGCAGCCGGCGGAGATCGTCTCGACTCGCGGCGACGCGAAGGTCTCGCGCGTGCACGCGCTGCACGTGCCCGACGGCGAGGCACGGCTCACCGTGCGCGCCGTCTGCAACGGACGGGTGCGGCTGTTCGGCGTGGCGCTCGAGCGAGACCAGCCGGGCGTCGTCTACGACGCGCTCGGCTCGCACGCGGCGATGGCCGTCTACTGGGAGCACCAGAACCGCGAGCACTGGAAGGAGCAGATGAAGCTGCGCGATCCGGCGCTCGTCGTCTTCCAGTACGGCACGAACGAGAGCGATCTGTGGAAGCTCGATCGCGACGTCTACGAGCGTGAGCTGGCGGACCTGATCGACGAGCTGCGCGAGGTGGCCGCGGGCGCGTCGGTGCTCGTGGTCGCGCCGCTCGATCGCGCCGAGGACCGGGACGGGAAGCTCCGCACCAAGCGCGTCATCCTCGACCTGGTCGCCATCCAGGAGCGCGTGGCGCTGGCGCACGGCGTCGCGTTCTGGAACACGTTCGAGGCGATGGGGGGTGAGGGGTCGATGGCGCGCTGGGTGCGAGCGCGCCCGCAGCTCGCCGGAGGGGACCTCACCCACCCGACACCGCTCGGCGCGGAGGTCCTAGGCGACATGCTGAGCGACGCGATCGTCTCGGCCTACGGGAAGTGGAAGGTCGGACGGCGTTAGCCGTCACCCGGCGCACGCCAGCCGGCGAGCGACCAGCGCGAAGCGCCCATCGGGCTGCTCGGCGAGGAAGAACACCAGCCCGCGGCCGTCCGGCCCGAGCGCGAGGCGCTCCGCGCCGGCGTTGACGTCGGGATCGGACAGCGAGAACGCCTCGCCGCGCGGCTCGCCGTCGTCGGCGACGACCATGGCGCGGACGTCGTGGGCCTCGCCGCTGCCTTGCGTCCAGGCGACGAGCAGGTCACCGGACGACGGCAGCTCGACGACGCTCGGCGCGATCGCGAGCGGCGCGTCGATCGTGCGCACGTCCTCGGCCCGTGCCCCGGGCGTCCACCGGGTCCAGCGCACCCCCCATTCGCCGCCCGGCGAGCGCTCGGCCCACGCGGCGACCACGTCGCCCCCCCGGGTGACGGCCACCGACGGAGCGCCGACGCGTTCCCCCTCCCCCGACAGCGCCACCGGTCCGTCCGCGATCGCACCGTCGCGCACCGTCTCGGCCCAGATGCGCTGCCCGCGGCGTAGCACCACCGCGTCGAGGCTCGCCCCGAGCGCGACGGCTCGTACCCCATCGACGCCGCGCCGGTCGACCGGCAGCGAGACGACGGCGCCCGTACGATCGACGAACGACGCGCCGTCGCCGCCGGCGACGTCGAGCACGTCCTCGGGCGACAGGACCGGCAGCGCGCGGCGCAGATCTGTCGCCGACGTCCAACGAGCGCTCGCCAGGACTCGTCCCGAGGCGAGGCTCAGCTCGAGCGCCCTCGCCTCGCGCGCCGACGGCGACACCGCGATGGCGGTCGTGTGCGGTCGCGGATCCAGCTCGATGCCGGCCGCGACCCGCACGTTGCGCGCGAGCACCCGCTCGTCTTCCGCTACGCACGCCGGGACCGAAGCGCGCGGGTGCGCCGCCAGCCGGAGACGACCCGTCGTTCCCGCGGCGGCGCGCGTGCCGTCGACGGCGGCACGCGCCATGGCGGGGAGCTCTCGCGGCCGCCGATCGTGCCGAACCGCGATCCAGGACGCCATCGCGCCGAACCCCACGACCGCTGCGACGATCGCACGCGGCGCCCGGATCGACGCCCGCGGGGGAACCGACGTCGGCGGGGGCGTCGACGGGAAGCCGTCGTCGCGCCGCTCCGCCAGGAACGCGCCGAGGTTGACGACGGTGTTCGGCTCGCGCGCCACCTCGCACAGGGGCGGTGCGCTTCGTACGGTCGGCGGTGCGGGCGGCACCTGGACGCGGGCGACGGACGGCTTCACGCGGCGCGCTCGGTATGACCCCGCCGGCGCGATCGCGCCAGTGCTTCGAGCTCGTTCTGCGCGGACTGAAATAGGCGCACGCAGCGCGGACGAATTTCCTCAGCGATCTCCGGCGAGCGGCAGGTCGAGCATGAACGTCGCGCCCTCACCGGGACCGCCGTCGACGTGGACCGATCCGCCGTGCGCCTCGGCGATGCGCTTCACCACCGCCAGACCGAGACCCGTTCCGGACGACTTGGTCGTGAAGAACGGCTCGAACAGGCGCGCCCGCGCGGTCTCGTCGATGCCCGAGCCCTGGTCGCGAACGGCGACGCGCAGCGTGGGGCCGCGCGAAGTCGCCGCGCGCGAGGCCGTCACGTCGACCTGCCCGCCCCGCGGCGTCGCCTGCACGCCGTTGAGGAGCAGGTTGACCAGCGCCTGATGCATCAGCCGCCGGTCGACGCGGACGCGCGGCAGGTCGGCCGGCACGGCGACGCACAGCCTCACCGCCTCGGCGGCCTTCGCGGCCTCCACCGCCTCCACGGCCGCCTCGACGATCTCGCCGAGCGACTCGTCCTGCATGTGCGGGGCGCTGGGGCGCGCGAAGTCGAGCATGTCGGAAACGATGCGCCCGATGCGCTCGAGCTCCTCGCCGACCATCGACAGGAGCAGCGCCGTCTCGCCGGCCGGCCGGAGCAGCCGCCGGAGCGTGCCGACGGCGTTGATGATGACGGCCAGCGGGTTGCGGACCTCGTGGGCGACCACCGCCGCGAGCTCGCCGAGCGCCGCCAGCCGCTCCGATCGCACGAGCTCCTTCTGGGTGCGCGCGACCTCGGCGTAGCTGCGGCGCAGGTCCTCGTAGAGGCGTGCGTTGACGACCGCCACGGCGACCTGCTGCGCGATCGCCGTGGCCCCCTCGACCTCGCCGCGGGACCACTCGCGCGGGCCCGAGACGTCGTCGATGATGATGACGCCGATGGCCCGGTCGCGCGCGATGAGCGGCACCGCTAGCAGCGCGCGCTCGGAGAAGAGCTCGACGCGGTGGGGGCTGACCCTCGAGGAGGCGCGCGCGTCCCTCACGACGACGGGGCGGCCCGTGCGCACGCTCTCGGCGGCGATGGACTGCTGCTCGTCGAGCGCGATGCGCTCGCGGCGCGCCCGGTCGAGCAGCGTGGGGCTCGAGCAGGCCACGATGCGCAGCGTCTGCGTCGGGTCGTCGAGCAGGAGCGTGAACACCGTCGAGGCGTGGATCATCTGCGCGAGACTGGCGCTCGTCTGCGCCAGCACGTCGTCGAGTTCGAGCGAGCTCGAGATGGTGCGCCCCACCTCGAGCAGGTGACGCAGCTCGTCGACGTGTGCGCGCGCCTCGGCCAGCTCGTCGAGCACCGCCGGCCGCTGCCCGTGTCGCGCTGCGTCCGACCCCACGCTCACGGCGGGCATTCTAGCGCGCCGCCGGTCCCGCGCTTGCTCGGCCACGCGCCTACCGGCTGGCGACCCCCCAGGTGCGCGGGGTCCCGGTCGGCGGTAGGCCTCGGGCCGCGCGCCATTCGTCGTAGGCGCGCAGCAAGTCGTCGGCGAAGGCCGTGGCCAGCAGGGCGTAGCCCGTGCGCTTCATGTGCACCCGGTCGCGTGCGGCGCGGGGATCCGGCTCGGCCGCCCACTGGGCGATCGTGCCCGGGCCACCCATGGCCGCCATCTGGTCGAAGAAGGCGCAGCCGGCGGCCTGCGCGACGCGGCGCTCCGCGGCGACGATCTCACCGATGCGCGGCCACGTCCTCCACTCGCTCCGGCCGCGCGCGCGACGGGCGAGGTCCGGAGGACCGAGCAGCAGGCACGAGGCGGTCGGCGCCGCGCGCTCGATGCGGCCGAGCAGCTCGACGATGCCCCGCTCGAGCTGAGCATCGGTCAGGTCCGCGTCGAGCGCCTCGTTCGTGCCGTACGCGAGCACGACCAGGTCGGGCGCGCGGTGGCGCAGCTGCTCCTCGAACTGCTGCTGGTTCCACTGCAGCGGGGTGAAAATCTGAGCGCCGTTGATGCCCAGGGTGTCGACCACGACCCCGGCCTCGGCGCGGTCCAGCGTCATGCCGAAGACGCGCACGTCGCCGTCGCCGACCGCGCGCACCTCCACCGCGTGCGGTGCGTCCGCGACGTCGAAGCCGAGGAAGCCCGAGCCGGGCTGCGGCGCGCGCGTCGTGATGCGCGCCGCGCGCGCGCCGTCGATGAACAGATCGAAGCTGCCGCCGCGCGGCTGCTGCCAGTAGTCGATCTCGACGTGCGAGGTCGGCACGCGAACGTCGGTCCAGGCGCGCGCGCCGGGGCTGGAAGCCTCGATGCCGACGCCGAGCAGACCATAGGCTCCGCCCAGGCCCGAGGGGGAGCCTGCGTGGAACTTCACCTTCGCCGCCTGGAAGTCGGGGGTCATGCCGCCGCGCACGCCGTCCTGCCAGTAGGTCTTCCACGGCTTGCCGATCGAGACGAAACCGCGCCCGCCGTCGCCGAAGCGCGCCTGCAAGGCGCGGCGGAAGACCGACACGCCCGCGTCGCTCGCCGTGTGCGAGTCGCCGTACTGCAGGATCCGCACGTCGTCGTGGGCGTGACCGCCGTCGAGCGCGGCGAGCGCCTCGAACAGATGCGCCAGATGGTCGGGATGCTCGAGGTGGCCGACGGGGGCGGACGGCAGGGCGGCCACCGACGGCTCGGCAGCCGTCGCCGGTGCGCTCGCGCTGCCAGCCTGCTTCGGGGCGGGCGGCTGCGTCACGGCGGCGCCTTCGGACGACGGCGCGGCGGGGCCCGGGCGCGCGATCTTGGGCGCAAACACCGCCTCGGCCGGCGGAGCCTTGGCGGGCGTGGCCGCTCCCTCGCCGCAGCCCGCGAGCACCACCAGGACGGCGAGACGGCACAACCGCACGACGAACGGATCGTGGCACGCCGTCGCGAGCGGACGCAAATCGGTGGACGCTTCGGCCCGCTGGCGCTTTCAGCTACCTTCGCGCGCGTGCTGCACTTGGGCCCGCGCGCGCGCGTCGCATTCGCCGCCTGCTGGATCGCCGGGCAGGCCACGCTCGTGCTGACGGCGGCGAGGCGCGCGGACCACGCCTTCGGCTTCCGGATGTTCCCCGAGGCCTCGACCATGCGGGTGCACCTGCTCCGCGAGCTTCGAGCGGGGCGCGGCCCGGTGCCGGCGCCGCGGGGCGAGTGGGGTGCGCGCGACGCCGCGGGGCAGCTTCGGCACTTCTCGTGGCGCGACCGCGTGCGCGACCCGGTGCTCGCCTCGCTCGACGCACGCGTGTTCGCCTCGTACGGCGCCGGCACGCAGCTCGCGCGTCTGCAGCGGGCGCTCGACGACGTGGCCGACCACGTGCCCGAGGACGACGAGACGGTTCGCCTGCGGGCCGACGTGACGATCTGGTACGACGGGCACGATCCGACGACGGTGACGCTCGAGAGCCATACGCGGCGGGTGTCGCCGTGATGGAGTCGCTGCGCCGCTGGCGCGACGAGGTGGGCGACGGCTACGTGCTCGGCGCGGTCCGGGTCGTGCTCGGCTTGCTCCTCTTCGCCAACGCGCTGCGCGCGCTGCGCCAGCTGGTCGTCGGCGGCTACTTCGGCGACGTCTTCCACTGGCCGTTTCTGCCGGAGGCGCTCCTGCCGTCGCGGACGGCGTACACGGCGATCGTCGTCGCGCAGCTGCTGCTGGCGGTGCTCGTCGTGGCCGGGCATCGGGCCCGCGGCGCGCTCTTCGCGAGCGCGCTGCTCGGGACGTACGTGCTTCTGTGCGACCGTCTGCAGTTCCATCACAACCGCTGGGAGCTGTTCTGCGAGGCGCTGCTGCTGTCGCTCGCGCCGTGCGATCGATCGTTCACCATCGCCGGGGCGGCGACCGGGTCGCGTTTCGGGCCGCTCTGGGCGGCGCGGCTGGCGGCCGCGCAGGTGTCGCTCGTGTACGTCGCCTCGGGCGGGTCGAAGCTGCTCGATCCGGACTGGCGCGACGGGCAGGTGATTCTCGAGCGCTTCCGGCTCAATGCGCATCACGCGCTGGCGAGCGGGGTGCCGCAGCGGGCAATCGAGTGGTTCTCGCGGCCGGAGGTGACGAGCGCGCTGGCGAAGGTCGCCATCGCGACGGAGCTCTTCCTCGCGCTGGGGCTGTGGTCGCGGCACACGCGCGTGTTCGCGCTCTGGTGGGGGCTCTGGTTTCACCTGACGATCGAGGCGACGAGCCGCGTCGAAGGGTTCACCTGGCTCACGCTGGCGTGTTACGCGCTGTTCGTGACGCCCGACGTGCGGGCGCGGCGCTTCTTCTTCGACTCGGCGCGCGTGAAGGGCCGTGCGGCGGCGCGCATCGTGGGCTGGCTCGACTGGTTCGCGCGCTTCGAGGTGAAGCCCTGGGCGACCGACGACGTGAGGAAGGGGCACGCCGTGGTCGTCGTGCGGCGGGACGGGACCCACGCGACGGGCGTGCGCGCGCTGGCCATGGTGGCGCGGTGCACGCCGCTGCTGTTTCCACTGTGGGCGCCGCTGGCGCTGGTGGCGAGCTTCACGAAGGGCGGCGAGGCGAGCGCGGTCGCGTGAGCAGCGTCGACGGAATTTTCTCGGCGCCGCATTCTTCGCGAAGTGCAAAGCGCTTCGGAGACGCGCCTCGACGGGCCGCGAAGAGTATGGATGTGCGCAAACATGCTCGCGCGCACCCTTCTCTCGTGTCTGCCGGTGGGTTGCATCGTCGCCGCCGCCTTCGCCGGCTGCAGCGTGTCGGCCGGAGCTTCCCTCGGCGTCGGCGGCAATGACGCGCAGGCGTCCGACGCCACGTCGAGCGGGGACGCGTCGATCGGGGAAGGGGGCGTCGGCGACGACGGAGGGGGAAACGACGGCGACTCCGGCGGCTCGTTCACCGAAGGCACGCACGCGCCCTTCCCGCGGATCATCTACCAGGACGGCGGCATCCAGACCGCGCCGAAGGTCGTCACCGTGACCTTCGCCGGCGATCCGATGGCCACCCAGCTCGCGGCGCTCGGCGCCACGGCCGCGTCGTCGTCGTGGTGGGACACCGTCCGCCAGGGTTACTGCGAAGGCAACAACGGGCCTTGCCTGGGCGACGGCCCCACCGGCACGAGCGTGCAGATCGCGACCGCCCCGGCGAGCAGCTACACCGACTCGGCGAAGGGCGGCGCCTCGACGCTGCAGACGTGGCTGCAAGGGGCGATTGCCGACAAGACCCTGCCGGCGCCCGATACCAACCCCATCACCAACACGATCTACGTCCTCTACTTCCCCACGACGACCACCATCAACCTCGACGGCTCCATGAGCTGTCAGGCCTTCGACGGCTATCACAACTCGATGACGAGCGGCTCGCAGCAGGTCGTCTACGCCGTCGTGCCCGAGTGCGCGCCCCCGCCGCCGCCGTTCCCGAACATCCCGGCCATCACCACGCTCCAGAACACGACCATCACCGCCGCCCACGAGCTCATGGAGGCGGCGACCGATCCCAGCGCCGTCTCGACGGGCTACTACATGTCCTTCGACGACCCGACGACGTGGGGCTGGCAGGACGTCGAGGGCGGAGGCGAGGTGGGCGACGTGTGTGTCGACCCGTTCGGCATGAACCAGGACGAAACGACCGAGTCGGGCTTCACGGTGCAGCGCATCTGGTCGAACGCGAACGCCGCGAAGGGCATCGACCCGTGCAACCCCATCCCTTCGAGCGAGGTGTACTTCAACGCGGCCACGCAGTACCCGCTGTACGTCGCGGACGTCGGCCAGAGCGTCACCGTCGAGGTCGACGCCTTCTCCACGGGCCCGACGAGCGACTGGACGCTCTCGGCGCAGGACTGGAGCGCGTACGCCAACAACCCGTACCTGACGTTCTCCATCGGCGGCGCCACCCAGAGCGACGCCGGTCCGGTGATCCAGGTCAACAACGGCAGCAAGGTGATGGTCACCGTGACGCTGACGCAGGACCCGGGCTCGTCGAGCAACGGCGAGGCGGACGGCGTGATCGTGTCGCTCCAGGGGGACCCGAACCAGCCCACCGCGGCGCACTGGTGGCCGTTCGTCGTGATGTCGCCGGCCGACGCCGCGGATGCGGGGCTCGACGCGGCCGTCGGCGGCCAGGCACGCCACGGCCGCTGGCCTCGCGCGCGTCCGCCGGTCCGCAGACCGCTCTGGCCGGGTCTGTCAGTGCTTTCGCGCCGACCGCGGTACTGACCTGCGGATCAGCGGCTGACCTCGACGTGCATCCCATCGACGAACTGCGCGCTACCGATCTTCGCGATGCGCTCGCTGCCCGTCAGGCCGCTCGCGATCTCGATCGTGGGACCGGTGTCGCGCTCGACGGCGACGTTCACCAGCTTGATCGTGCCGTCGTCGCCCACGACGGCGACGCGCTCGCCGTGCGAGTCGCTCATGAGCGCCGTGGCGGGGATCGCGTAGACGCGGTGCGGCGTCGGTAGCTCGAGCGAGACCTCGGCGTACATGCCGGCGATGAGCGCGCCGTCGCCGTTGGGCACGCGCACCTCTGTCGTCATCGTGCGTGTCGCCGGGTCCAGCTCGCCCGCCGCGCGCGCGACCTTGCCGATGAAGGGGCGGCCGGGGTACTCGCGCAGGCTCACGTTCGCGTCCTCACCCGCCTTCACTCCGGGCGCCACGTCCTGCGGCACCTGGACGAAGACGCGCGCCGGATCCATCGACGCGATCTTGTACATGGGCGGCCCGTTGCCGGCGGTGACGAGCGACCCGGTCTCGATCGAGCGCGCGGTGACCGTGCCCGCGAACGGCGCCGACACGTGCGCGAACGCCTTGAGCTGCGTGAGGCGGCGGATGTTCGCCTGCTGCGCAGCGATCGCCGCCTCGGCCACCTGCACGTTGGCGTCGTCGACCTGCGACATGGCCTGGCGCTGATCGAGCTCGGCCTGCGAGACGACGCCCGAGGGCGCGAGCTGCTTGTAGCGGGACAGGTTCGTGCGCGACAGCTCCCGGTTGGCCTTCGCCTGCACGAGCGACGCCTGCGCCTGCGCGAGCTGCGCGCGTGCCTGGTCGAGCTCCTGGTCGAGCTCGGGTGTCTCCAGATCCGCCAGCAGCTGCCCGTCGGCGACCTTATCGCCGATGTCGACGTACCACTTGCGCACGTAGCCGGTGGCGCGCGCGTAGATCGTCGTCTCCTCGAGCGGCTGCACGGTGCCCGGCAGCGTGATCGCGCGGTCGCTCGACGCCGCCTTGGGCGTCACGACGCCGACGCGCATCGTCGTGTCCTCGGCGGACGTGCTCTCGACGAGCGCCTCGTGCGCGGCGCGACGCGGCAGGTAGCCGATCGCGAACGCGGCTCCGACCACGACCACGCCAGCGACGGCGATCATCGTCACGCGCGAGCGCGAGACGGACGCGGGCCGCGGAAGGTCGAACCCGAGGTCGTGTCCGTCCGTGCGGCCCTGGGCCGGCGCTCCCCCCTCAGGCGGCGGGGGTGGCGTCATGCGGCCTCCAGCGCGGGATCGACCGGCGTCGGCGCCCGGCGGCGCAGAATGCTGTACATGACCGGAACGAAGAAGAGCGTCGTCACGGTGGCGAGGAGCAGACCGCCGATGACCGCGCGTCCGAGCGGCGCGTTCTCCTCGCCACCCTCGCCCAGGCCGAGCGCCATCGGCAGCATGCCGAGGATCATCGCGAGCGCCGTCATGATGACCGGGCGAAGGCGCGTCATCCCGGCGGCGAGGGCCGCCTCGGCGGTGGCTCGGCCCACCTTGCGTTGATCGTTGGCGAAGGTCACGACGAGGATGCTGTTGGCGGTGGCGACACCCACGCACATGATGGAGCCCATCAGCGCAGGCACGCTGAGTGTAGTGTGCGCCAGGAAGAGCATCCAGGCGATGCCCGCCAGCGCGCCCGGTAGCGCCATGAGGATGACGAGCGGGTCGAGCCAGGACTGGAAGTTGACCACCATGAGGAGGTAGACGAGCACGACGGCGAAGAGCAGGCCGTAGCCCAGGCCGCGGAATGACGAATCCATGCTCTGCGCCTGGCCGCGGATGGTGAGGGTCGTGCCGCGCGGCAGCGACGGCTTCATGTCGGCCACGACGCGCTCCACCGCCGTCGTGACGCTCCCGAGGTCCGTACCGTCGACGCTGGCCTGCACGTCGAAGGTGCGCCGCACGTCGTAGTGCGTGACGTTCACCGGCCCCTCGGTGCGCGAGATGGAGGCGACGTTCGAGAGCAGCTGCGGCTGGTCGCTGCCGGTGGAGATCGGCGTGGTGTTCAGCGCCTGCATCGAGTCGATCTCCCGCTGCGGCGTCTGCACGGCGAGCAGGTACTGCACCCCGCGCTTGTCGAGCCAGTAGCTCGGCTGGACCAGGCCCGTCGACGCGAGCGACACGAGCAGGTCGCTCGCCACGTCGTGCTCGGTCAAACCCGCCTTGCCGGCCATCGTCCGGTCCACGTCGATGCGCAGCTCCGGCTGCTTGGGCACCTGCGCGAGGTGCACGTCCACGGCGCCCGGGATGCGCCGGATGCGATCGGCGATGCGCTCGGCCACCGCGTAGGTCTCGTCGTCGTGGCCGGTCGGGCCCACCACCTGCACGTCGATGGGCGCCGCGAGACCGAAGTTGAGGACCTGCGTCGACATGTCCGGCGCGAGGAAGAAGAAGGTCTGGTCGGGGTACTCCCGGGCGAGCCGCTCGCGCAGGGTCCGCACGTACTCGGCCGTGGGCCGGTGATGCGGCTTGAGCGCGATGAGGACGTCGCCATCGGCGGACGAGATGAGAACGCCCTCGCTGAGCGAGAGGTTGAGGCCCGAGTAGGGGATGCCGATGATGTCGAGCATCGTCTGGGTCTCGTCGCGCGGGATGACCTTTCGGATGGAGTCCTCGATCTGCGCGAACTTCCGCTCGGTCTCCTCGATGCGCGTTCCGGGGACGCCGCGCACGTGCAGCTTGATGAGCCCCGCGTCGACGGTCGGGAAGAAGTCGCGCCCGACGAGCGGGAACAGGGCCAGCGAGACGCCGACGAAGGCGAGGAAGCCGGAAACCACGAGCGCGCGGTGCTGCAGGGTCCAGCCGAGCCACGCGCCGTACGCGCCCCGCAGGCGGGCGAAACCGCGCTCGAACGCCCCGAAGAAGCCGCCGTGCGCGTGGTCGTCCCCGTGGCGCATGAGGTAGCGCATCATCGTCGGCACGAGCGTGCGCGAGAGGACGTACGAGGTGAGCATCGCGAAGACGACCGCCATCGCGAGCGGCACGAAGAGCGACCGGGCCGATCCTGAGATGAACGCGACCGGGACGAAGACGATGCAGATGCACAGCGTCGAGACGAACGCGGGCGTCGCGATCTCCGCGGCGCCGTCGAGGATCGCGCGGATGATGGGCTTTCCCCGGCCCATGTTGCGGTGCACGTTCTCGATTTCGACGGTCGCGTCGTCGACGAGGATGCCGACCGCGAGCGCCATCCCCCCGAGCGTCATGACGTTGAGCGTCTGCCCGAGAGCGGCCAGAGCGATGATCGAGACGAGGATCGAGAGCGGGATCGAGACGACGACGATGAGCGTGCTCCGCCAGCTCCCGAGGAAGAGGAGGAGCATCGCCGCCGTCAGGCCCGCGGCGACGACGGCCTCCTTGATGACGCCCATGATCGTCGCACGGACGAACACGGATTGATCGAACAGCGCCGAGACCTTCAGCTCCTTGGGGAGCCGGGCGAGCGTCGTCGGCAGGATCTTGCGGATGCGCGACACGATGTCGAGCGTGCTGACGTGCCCCGTCTTGAGCACCGACAGGAGCACCGATTTCCGCCCCTCGACGTGCACGATGTTGGTCTGCGGCGCGTAGCCGTCGCGCACGCTCGCCACGTCGCGCACGTACACGGGCGTGCCGCGGACGACCTTGATGGGGATGTTCGCGATCTCGCCGAGCACGTCGGGCGTCGCGTTGAGCGCGATGGGGTACTCGTTCGTGCCGATCTTCGCCGTGCCGGTGGGCACGACGAGGTTCTGCGCCGAGATGGCCGCGCTGACGTCGCGCGGCGACAGCCCCCAGGCGAAGAGGCGCTGGGGGTCGATGTCGATCATGATCTGGCGCTGCTTGCCGCCCCACGGCCACGGCAGCTGCGCGCCCTGGATCGTGGCGATGTCGCCGCGGATGAAGTTCGTGCCGTAATCGAAGAGCTGCTCCTCGCTGAGCGAGTCGCTCTGCAGCGCGAGCTGCAGGATGGGCACGTTCGAGGCGCTGTAGCGGATGATGAACGGCGGCGTCGCGCCGGGCGGCGCCATGCGCAGCATCGTCTGCGAGATCGCGGTCACCTCGGCCGTGGCCGCCGCGATGTTCGCCCCCGGCTGGAAGAAGATCTTGATGACGGCGATCCCGGTGAGCGACTGGCTCTCGATGTGCTCGATGTCGTTGACGGTGGTCGTCAGCGCGCGCTCGTAGTTGCTGACGATGCGCTTCTCCATCTCGTCGGGCTGGAGACCGGGGAAGCTCCAGACGACCGAGATGACGGGGATGTCGATGTCCGGGAAGATGTCCTTCGGCATCCCCAGGATCGTCACCACGCCGAGGATGGCGATGAGGAACGCCATCACGACGAAGGTGTACGGGCGCTTGAGCGCCACACGGACGAGCCACATCATGGCGGAGCGGGCACTTTATGCGGCAGGGATGGCGAGGCGTCCACTTGGATGACGCGTGGGTGGTGGTGGTTGCGCGCCGACGGCTTACGATGAGCACGCGCCGTCCCGCCGTCGTACGCTGCCGATGCCGTCCCTACCAGGAGACCTTTCATGACTTGGCCGAAGCGCGCGCGCGATCTCTTCCTCGTCGGCGGCGCGCTCGCCCTCGGCGCCTGCACGACGGGCAGCAGCACCGGCGCGCCGAACGTCGTCCCGTGCGGCGCTTCCAATCCCGATCCGTGCATCTGCGGTCGACCGGATGCGGACGTGCACGAGGCGGCCCTCTGCGATCAGGAGAAGGCGTGCCAGGCCCTGGGCGGCAGCTGGACGTATGGCGGTGGTTGCGTCACGGAGGGCGGAGCGCCGATCGACGCCTCCTCCGACGGACCGGCCGACGCCGCGAGCGACTCCGCCGCCGACGCTGCGAGCGACTCCGCCGCCGATGCCGCGAGCGACTCCGCGGCCGACGCCGCGAGTGACTCGGCAGCCGACGCTGCGGTCGACTCCGCGGCCGACGCCGGCGAGACCGATGCCGCCGACGCGGCCGACTGACATGCACCCGACGATGGGCCTCCTTTATTAAGGGGGCGCCACCGGGGAGGAGCGTCGCTGGCCGCTTGACGCTCGTACTGCGCGCATGCACAGTACCTCCTCGTGGCGAGGAAGTCCGACCGTCCACCCCTCCGCGACGAGCCCACCCTCGGCGCACGCGTGCTCATGGGAGAGATCGAGCGGATCGCTCGCGCGAAGCACCTCGTCGGCTACCGCGTCGCGTACAAGCAGAACGCAAAGGGCGAGCACGTCGTCGCGCTGATCTATCCGCCGCAGAGGGCGTGAGCCCCTCCTGTACCGACTAGGCGCTTGCTCGTGGCGGAGATCGAGATCACGTCGGGGCGCCCGTTCTCACGCGCGGGCGCCCCGAACTTCGATCTCAGTACCAACCGATGTTGCCCAGCCCGTTGCATCCCCACGCCCCGCAGCCGTAGCCGTAGACGGGCGCGTAGTAGCCGCCGTAGCCATAGCCGCGGCGGTAGTGGCGGTGGAAGCCATATCCGTAGCCGTTGCCCCAGCCGTTGCCCCACATGCCCGGGAATCCGAACGCCCCGTAGCCTCCCCAGCCGACGGCGCCGGGATAGCCCCAGCCGGTGATGACGCCCACGCGGACCTGGTCGAGGGTGCTGCTCGACGGCGGCGTCGTGATCGCGGTGCGCTGCGCGGGCGTCAGCTGCGACGCGAGCTTCTCACCCTGGTTGATCATGTCGGCGATGTGCTGCTGGACCTTCGCGCGCGCCGCCTCCGGCATCGCCTGGACGACGTCGTCGATCGCGCCCTGCAGGGCGGTGCGGTCGATCTGACCGCGCGTGAACTGGTCGGAGAACTCGTTCTCGAGCTGCAGCGTCGCCTGGGCGATGCGCTTCTGGGCGTCCGGCGAGGGCGCCTGGGTCGCGGTGTTCGACTGCGACTGCGAGACGTCCACGGCCGACGACTGCGAGGACTGCGCCTCATCGGTCGCGGAATCGGACCCGCCGGAGCAACCGGCGGCCGCGAGGCCGAGCGCGAGGCAACCGACCAGCGATACGGGTAGACACTTCGACTTCACGGCTGAATCCCTCCTCGCACGCCAGACTCACCTCCGGCGCACGACGAGGTCCCTCAGCATCCGTCACGCCATGTGGGGCTCGTGCCGGCGTCCCGCGACGGCAGACGCCGACTGCGGCGCGATCACCGGCAGACGCCGCGTGGACGGACCGCACGCTGCACGATGCCGCGCGAGCCCATCGCCTCGGCGACGACGCCCGCGCGGCTTCTGAGCCGGAGACACGAGACACGTCGCCACGCATCACGCTGCGCGGCCGCGTGCCCGAGCCGTGCGCGTGCTGAGCCACCGATGGGGCGCGCCGGGCGCGCGCGAGCTCAGGGCAGCGCGGGCGCGACGCGTGCGCGTCGCCCGCCGCCGCGGTATGGCCCGGTGCATGGGAGAGTCACGATCGACCTCGGCCCGGACCATCGCGCACTACGAGGCCAACGCCGCGCGCTTCTGGGAGGGCACGAAAGATCACGATGTCACGCAGAACCGTGACGCGCTCCTCGGCGCCATCGACGGAACGCCGCCGTTCGTGATCCTCGACCTCGGCTGCGGTCCGGGGCGCGACCTCGCCGCGTTCCGCGCGATGGGGCACGAGCCCGTCGGCCTCGACGGCTGCCACGCCTTCTGCGAGATGGCGCGACGCCACTCTGGATGCGAGGTCCTCGAGCAGGACATGCTCGCGCTCTCGCTCCCGGCCGTGCGCTTCCACGGGATCTTCGCCAACGCCTCGCTCTTCCACGTGCCCTCGGCGGACCTTCCGCGCGTGCTGCGCGAGCTTCATGCAGCGCTCCGGCCGCGGGGCGTCCTCTTCTCCTCGAACCCCCGTGGCCACGACGAGGAGGGCTGGCACGGCGAGCGTTACGGCTGCCACTGGGACCTCGAACGCTGGCGCTCCATCGTCACCGCCGCAGGCTTCGAGGAGATCGCCCACTACTACCGTCCGACCGGCAAGCCCCGCGAGGAGCAGCCCTGGCTCGCCACGGTGTGGAGAAGAATCGGCTGACCCGGCCCCCCTGGCCCGCTCGTTGCGTCCGCTTGGTCGCGTAGGTGCCCGCGGGGCGCCGTCGGGATGGCGGCGCCCCGCGAGCTTCGGGACTCAGGAGGATATTTCGTCAATCAAGTGAAGAGAGAAGCGAAGCGAATCATCAGAGCAACGGTGCCCCGACGGGGGCCGCGACCGGCGCGCCGATCGGAGCCGCGATCGGCGTCGCGACCGGGAGCGGAAGCGGCAGCATGATCGGGTACACCATGCTCGAGAACGGGATGGGCATCGTCGCCGTGGCGAGCGCCGTCGGCAGGATCGGCGTGGCGAAGATGCTCAGCGCAGCCGCGTTGGAGATGGCCGCGGTCTGCACCGCGGCGGCTTGGGCCGCCGACTGCGCGGTGAACGTCACGTTGAACGTGTACGGCGTGAAGGAGTTCAGCACCGCCAGGTTGTTGAACATGAGCGCCGAGTTCGTGAGCGTCGGGTTCAGCCAGGCGCTGCTCCAGCCGGGGAGGAGCGCGCCGTTGACGAACGAGGTCTGGAGCGCTGCGCTCGACGTGAACGCGCCGTAGTTGTAGCCGAAGTTGCTCGTGGAGAACGGCGCGAAGGTGCCCGTGAAGCCGAACGCCGGGGCGTTC